>ENA-UOTX01000074-UOTX01000074.1-compost-metagenome-genome-assembly--contig:-NODE-74-length-99411-cov-29.008557_pt1 | contig 99411 bp, 85 predicted proteins | sample MGYA00238143_ERZ746982 | MGnify/ENA primary metagenome ERZ746982 (study PRJEB28758, sample SAMN06268862) | compost metagenome | isolation source: single cell | place: USA: California, Emeryville, Joint... | reverse complement strand
TAGTGAAGTTTACTATCTCAGCCAAAACTACATTCAGAAGATATTGAACACCCGGGATTGGATTGCCGTCTGAAATTAGACGGAAAGAGGTCTGTATTATCCCATTATTTTACGTGCTTTTACGAATTAAAGCCTCTATACCTTGTTTTACTGCTGCGAAGTTCGGTTTGTATGCTCTCTTCAGTATAATTTTCAAGTTCTGCCACTACGAAAACTTTTCATCGGTACAAATAATTTTTGAAAAGTTATTATAATCGTAAAAGAGAAAACAAAATGCTCGATTTCAAAATATGCAAAAATCGAGCAGGATAGCGATATTCCAACACGGTTGCTACATTTAGAACTTAGTTACAGAAATCTTCCTTCTCTGGGCCTTCATAAGATGGCTTCTGCCATGAAACACAAAATTATTTAATGCTTAGTATTGATTTTTCTAAATTCTACTCCAGATCAGATCTGGTCAGAGTAGCAAGTATAATAACCCTCTGGAATATATGTTTTTCTCCAGATCAGATCTGGTCAGAGTAGCAATTATAATAACCCTCTAAAATATATGAACGCCTATATAAGCCCACGGATTTTCATAATAAGATATTCAAGAAAAAAGAATCGCGTCTACGAAAGAAAATGATCGTAAGCAATGCTACTCGTTGGATTTTAGACTAATCACTGTCATTCCTTTGAATTTAGGGAAATACAAGCAGTCTTTTTGGAGGCATGCAATCAACCGAAGGATTAGGTTTCTCTATCCAGCAAGCGTTTTCCGGATTCCAATCAGAAGACCCCAAGCAAAAGCCAGTTGTTGCTGAATTTAAGCTGGTACTTGTAGGCGATGGAGGTGTAGGAAAAACAACTTTTGTGAAAAGACACATTACAGGTGAATTCGAGAAGACATATATAGGTAATAATTTATTTCCAATTCCATTATCTCATCCATTTCATAAACAGCAACTCAAGGAGTGGAAGTGAACTCTATTGTTTTCTATACGACCCGCGGACCAATTAGATTCCACATTTGGGATACTGCTGGTCAAGAAAAACTCGGTGGACTTCGGGAAGGCTACTACATCGGCGGACACTGTGCCATCCTCATGTTTGATGTCTGTGCAAGAATTACCTACAACAATGTACCGAAATGGTACAAGGATTTGACCAGAATTTGTGAGAACATTCCAATGGTTCTCGTGGGAAACAAAGTATGCCAAAAGTTGTTATCAAAAACACGTTTGATTCACGTCCTTTTAGGTCGATTGTAAAGACAGAAAAATAAAAGCAAGGCAGATTACCTTCCATAGGAAGAGAAACTTGCAATACTACGATGTTTCTGCTAAATCTAACTACCAATTTGAAAAGCCGTTTGTTTGGCTGCTCAGAAGACTCCTTGGGTAAGTTCACTTCTTCAATCTTTTTATTTGATTCCCTTGTCTTCAATAAGCGATCCAAATCTTGGATTGGTAGAAGCCCCTGCTCTCAAAACCGCAGAAATCCTTATGGATCCAGACCAAGTAAACTTACTTTCAATTAAGTGAGTATTCACCTTCATCTTAGATTAAAACTCTTGAGACAGAATTGGACGAAGCAGCTATGGCCAGCCTCCCTGATGATGATGAAGACGAATTGTTCTGCTCATAAATGCGCTATATTTACAATGCTATGCGTTCACCCTTATGTGAAATAAGTTCGTGCTGCTGTAAGATATAGAAGACAGCTTTAGGGAGATAGCTAAGGAACAAACCTTTCATTTGTTAAGAAGACATTAACTAGCTTAAGTGTATATATATAATTTCTTTCATATTACACAGAATTCAAAAGTCAATGAAATTTGATTTGAATCGCTTCAAAATAATAAGCAACCCCTTCCACACAAAATGCATTCTCGAAGTTCGTGATGTATCCATAAAATTTAATCTACGTGTAGGAACATTGGATATCTGGACTCGAATGACCTTCTACAGGCTGATCTCTTCTTCGTGATAGAAATAATTATGAGATTTTCCTCTCTTCGCTAGGATTTTCTACAGAAATAGCCGAGAATGTGATTCCAGGTCACATTCATTACTTCATCCACTATTATAAACAATTTATTAGTCAGCGGATTTTCCCTGCATAGAGCAGCTGTATTTTGTAAATCTTGAAAAAATAGCTCAAAAAGTCGCCTGAAAATTTATTTATTTTTATCGGCAAAATTAGCACGACGAGTTTTATTTAGAAGGCTCACTCACATAATTATGATCAAGTCTACCAAACCTAAGAATAATAAAGAAATCAAAACTTCAAGACTAAAAAGCGCAATGGTTCTTCATAAGGCAGACCTTTTTGGATACATTCCTGAGGAAGGAAAAAAGGAAAAATTTCAAGGAGTGGTTGGTGCGATAGCATCCATTTTGATAGTCTGTGCTTTTATTGCCTATACTCTCAATCGGTTTGTTACTTTTATCACAAGTCCTTCAGTAAGCTACGCGGTTCAAATAACTGACACCAGTGATGATCTGACGATATCAATATCAAATTTTGCAATAGCCATAATTTCTGAATCTCCCCAAATTGTTGATATATCCAGCATGGTGACAATTTCTGCAGCCTATAAAGATGGGAATAACGTTCCACTTGTCTTGTCAACTCACAAATGTAATTTATCGGATGCCCCTGCATACTTACAACACGTCGGTGCTATCTGCTTTCAGCCTTATGTGGTGATCCCTGGGACTGTGGCTAGTCAAATTAAGCATCAAAGAGGGATGACTTTTACGGTAACTGTGACAGATTGTGTCGGATTTATGAGTTCGCTTCCTGCTAGTCTAGTTACACTTGTTCCAGATACTTTCGAAACTGATCTGAGTTCCAGGTCATTTGTCAACAAGACTGGCTATGTCATTGAGAAAATTAGCTTGCAGCCTCCTCTTTTAGCATTCTTTGGATTGGACTATCAAACACAAGATTTTGTGATGTCTCCCGATTATTTACTGAAATGGAAAAGTGAGAATCAGACAAGACTGAAGATCTCTAAGTCGAGAACAAGCTATGGAGCAAACAATGGAGTTTGTACCAACGGTGACGCGATTGCAATGCTAGAGCTATCGTTAGACAGCCAAACGCTCACAACCCAAATAAATTACGAGAATATCCTTACAATGTTTTCGCAAGTAGGAGCATTCTGGACAACCTCTATTTTGATTTTAGCAAATATTTTTGTGCGGTTCAATCAAAAAAAGCATAAAAAACTTAGTGCAAATAAACCAAACAACCAACCGCCTTCAGAAAAAGATTCTGCTGTTCTTAAAGAAGTATCTGCTTTATCTCCAAATGCAGGACGGCTTTCTCATCTTCCAGGATAAAAAGAATCTCAGATGAGACTTAGAAATAAAAATGGAGGTGGAGATAGATGAATTTACACTGCTTCGTATCGAGTTTTAAATACCTTCGATATATATATATCATCGTCAGCCGCTTTCTTAATGATTTTTCCTTAAAGAACATAAGAATGTCTTCATTACTTGGTCATATCATAAGCTTCCACTGAAATAATATTAAAAAACAAATACACCATAAAATCAAGTCTCTTTTACAATAACTATATAGGGATGAATGAGCTTTGAGAGAGGAATAAAAAAAAAGAGTGGGTTATATAACAACCTAAGAACAACTTGTGACTGCAAATAAGTACTTCACTGTAAGTTTTGGTTAGATATAGGACTTTTTTCAAAGTTTTACTAATTTAATCATCAGATGAAACGACTAGTTAAATATATTACGAAAAGAAAGAAACAAGAAATTTTTATTTATTCTTAGAAAATTCATCATGCAATATACCTACAAGCTCAGTTTCTTCGCATTCATTCTCCTGAACGCTTATTTGATCCCGTTGACAGCCAAAAGAGTGTGCAAAGCTATCCACATCGGTACCGATACCAAAGCAAGTACGATCAATGATATTGTTGCTGATGGAGAAACTTCAAAACTTTGGAGAGAGGATTCTTCTTCACCAGTGATCGTAACTCACTCCAAAAAAATGGAATATTTCTATATGGTAAACCTTGAAGTCGATATTAATAGTTCCAACGTACGTATCACATACGATAATCCTCAATACGCAAACTCTACTGTAAGTGTCAAAGAAGAAGCTGGCAAAAAACATTGGTATACACTCGAAGTGCTATATAATTGTGAGGCTTATGGTGGCGCTCTACTCACTTATAAGATTGAAGTCGACGTCCCAGACTGTGGGTCTGCAGAATTCGTATGGAAGAAGGTCTGCGGTTCCCCGTTAACTCCAAGAGATGGTTTCACAATAGATATGACATATCGTGACACAAAAATAAACATTGTGAAAAATGGGGTCCCTGTAAACGAAAACTTCTGGGATCCAGAAGTGAAAGACTGGGCTATTAACATTCCAAAAGATGTTGATACAGCTAAATTTGAAATCTATATGAATCCTGATGGCATTGCGACCAAACAAAACAATTCAACGTCGAATAATACTACATTGGTAGAGAGTCTTCTCGCTTCAATACCAGAGACTACAGTTGGTGCTCCCAAAATTGACTCTGATGATGCAGTGGCTACCGTAACAATCGATGGACCTCTTGTTGGTAAAGGTGGCGTTGTAACAAAAGAGAAAACTGTCTTGAATATGAATTTCACTTGTCAAAGAGTAAAAGATTTTTCGACTGTGGAATTTGTGATTCCGATGACGAATTTTAGAGATATCAACTTATTTTTCTACAAAGTCTGCGATAATGCGGCCTCAACAGGAAGAAGCTGGTGGTTCTGGATCATAATGATAGGATTAACCTACCTGGCTTATAAAACGTTTGTGAATTTCTCGCAAGGTGCTAAGGGAATAGAGGCGATCCCTTTTATATCTGAGCTGAAATTCATCACTGGCTGGCTCTTGAAATTAGCGACGAAAGCCTTTCAAAAATTGTCAAAAAGCAGCCACAATAGTAATACGATGAATGCTAGTAGTAAAAACCGTCCAAGGCGAAAGGAGGATGAGGAAGCGAATGAATTTAATATCAAAAATATGAATGAAATCTCAAAAACAGATAATGATTTTTTTGATGAGAATAAATATGGAACTATCTGATTTTCGAGCATGTTGATTTTAATTGTATTCTACTAGTAACATTAACCTAAGATTGAAACTATGGGGTAAGAGAATTATGCTTTTTCCTTCTCCGAATCAGAACTGATCTCAAATAAAACTTGAAAATTCTCCAGTTAAGGCCATACTTCAGAATACACAGCAAATTGCATTACACACTTTGAGAAATTGATAACAACGAATCAATATGAATAAATTGAAAAATAAAGCCACATCTTCAGAGACTTCGATAAATAATCACACAAATTGCAAGTAGACAATCGAATGCCTAATAAATATGAAATTGTCATAATTCAACTATATATATGTTTAATTATATTTTATTAGTTAGCAGCTTGAAGTTTTGTGAGAGTATTTATTGAATTCGATTCCTTCTCAGGAGTGTTTTCTCTGATGGTTTCATTGAGAAAATCTGAGATAGGAATACTCATGTCATCATGAAAATCGAACTGGTTGTGACTCATTTCTTGTCGTATTTCAATTTTCTTTTTGGATCTGCAAGCATCTATGACATAAAAAATTTATTCATTAGAGCTTGAATGATCAATGAAGTAATTACCAAATAGTTTTTTCGCGTGAGTATGAGAAATTACCTCATCCTTTTGTCCATGTATGACGAGGGTTGGTGAGTTGACAGAGGGTATATTCTGTAAATTTTTAAATCTGTTCTTGATGAGATATTGCCCAACAACTCCAATTCGGTCTTTGGCGATGTCTCGCACGGAAGTAAAAGAAGACATTAATATTAATGCTCCAGGATTGTGCCTCGATGCGAGGTGAACTGCAGGACCAGAGCCTATGGATCTTCCCAGCAGGATGATATCTTCTTCTTTTGCTTTGAAATTCTCCAATACAAACTCATATATTGATTCAGCATCAGCAATTATTTTTTTCTCGGAAGGAGTTCCTCTGTAAACACCATAACCTGGATACTCCCCAGCGATTACATTCACCTAATGCAAAGTTAAAGTTTTAGCGTAAGAGATTTTCTAAGAACCTTTAATTTTTGCTTCAAATGGTCAAGGAGATCATACGCGAGGCAGATATCTTCACTATTTGCATGGAAATAAATAAGGTATTTTGCAGTAGGTGGCTTATTTTTTAGGAACAAACAAGGAATGCCTCCTTGCTGTACTGCTTCGGCACCATAATTATTTTGCGTTCCTCCTGTTTGGGTTGCTCTGATATATGTTATAGTTTCTGCAAAATGGCTTCTTTTTGATGTTGAAATACTCATCTCAGTTATTGAACTTCGCTTTAACAGTCTTGAAGAGTTCCTACTTTGGTCGTTTTCAGCACTAATGCCTTTAGTAGACTTTCTTCTGCCAAGGAAAGAAAAACAACCAATTGATTTCGAAGTTTTCTTAGTTTTGAGTTCTGGGCAACCTTTGACATTTTCAAGTGAATGATGATGCTTTTTTATTGGATTTAATCCGCTCACACAAATATCCTTTGAATTTAGGTCTTCCTCAATTAGTTTAGTTTGTACAGCTTGAACGTCTAAACATTTTCCTGAATTCGCTTTCGGACTTGCTCCTCGCGAGTATGGAGATGGTTTTGAAAAAGAAATATCATGGAGGTCAAATTCCTCTCTTTGTTCTTTCTCAGTAAATTCTAGCGATTGCATACAAGCTTGAATTCGAGTGGAAATCTCTTGAGTGTCAACGATATTAGCATCTTCATGGGATATTTTGTAGACTCGCGAAAATTTTCTAACAGAACTCCTTTTAATGATTGCTTTGTCTTGAGAAGCTGCTCGAACTTTTACGTTTTGAGGCTCGCTTGCCATCTTTTTCTTTCGTGGGACCCATATTAGCTCTTCTTGGAAAGTTTCTTTATCATAGCTGGATTGAGGCGCGGAGAAGACGAAGCTGTTGAAATTCATTGTCTAGAGGTCTGGATATTTTTAGGTGTGGCTAAGGAAGTAGAGCTTTTAAAAATTTGTTTCTCTCCTTCACAGTTGTATTACTGAAACACGAATATTTATTGGATCTTTAAAAAAAAGTGAATTATTTTTTAATGTTTTATTTCCATTCATAGAAGTTTATATTAAGAATCTGAAAAACATTTATTACTAATTTTCTTTGCTGTCATTTAGCAAGAAGAAAGATACCTTTCGATTCCAGAGGGAGAGTTTAGAGAACATCCTTTTCTTATAAAATAAACGGAGTCCTAAACATAATTCGTTGGAGATAATTCTATGTATAAGCAAAATTGTCGTTGTTGTTGAAATTATTTCATAAATAAGTAAATTTCTTGAAACTAAACTTAGTACTGGTGAATGGAATTATTGGATGTGAGAAAGCAAACTGCGAGGGTATTGAAAATCCAATACTGAGCAAAAGCACCCCATCGAAGTCGATTTTTTTAGTACCAAGTTATTTCGGATGATTTAAATGAGGGTTTTGAACATTCACTACTTTTATCACGAAGTCTCCGTTTCCAATGGCAATTTGTAGGCGTTGCTCTATCACTTAATTATCAAATTCAAAATAAGAGAGGATGAATGCCCCATGAGAAATTGGTTGAGTTCGATGAGTTTAGTATAGAATGCAAATTTGTGAAACAATTTTTATTTAGAGCGTATTCTTTCGATAAATTTAAAGATGAATACTGCAAGGAGTCACGTTGTCCCAGTGCATGCTAAAGCAATATACTATAATGTGAATGGAACAGGTCATATCTTATCGATGAATCTTGATCATAACTCATTTACAGGAAGGGATTCTTACATTTCATACAATAATGGAGGAATTACAAAAAACAGTAGAGTCCCAGCCTTTTCTATGTCAGGTACGAACCTCAGAAATTACGTACAGCCGCTTAAATGAATGCGTTAGGAACGTATTCACGTCCTTCTTCTGCAAATCGACCTTTAAGCGTTAGACTAGAAGCAAAAACACTCCATTATCATTCTGATGGAACAGGAAGGGATAGTTATATTGTGTAAATGATTTTCTTTGTTGACCCCAAAGTAAATCTTCAATTGGTTAGGGTAAACGAAGGAGGTTTGTCAAATTCTTGGGGTCATGGCAAGAGCAAGAGTTTCTTTAATAATTTACGAAGTTATCAAAAGCTACCACCCTTCACGCGAGATCGCCCTGATTACTTTGAATGGGCTCAGAGAAAAATGACAGTAAAACAGGTTGAAGAGAACAGACAGAGAGCGGCTCTTGTAAAAAATGTAGTGGCTCGATTATCAACACCTCAAAAAATGACAAGAAATCACAGTACTGGGTCCTTGAGAAAAATGATGACATCTGATTACTTTTAAATTCATCAAGGCTTCAACAATCTCTTGACTGCTTTGTTGCATACGCTTGTATCAAAAAAAAATTTTACTGAGTTGTGAAAAATTTGCATGATAAATCCGACAATTGACTTCGTTTTTATGATCAGAATTTAATTTGTCTGCAAGCAGCTCCACTCTTGAAACCTATGAAGGGAATGCTTGCCCATTCAATGTAGCAACTTCAAGAAACGATGAGAGCTAATTGATAAACAATGGTAATTATAATTGTAAGGGACAGTGTATTTTTTTTAATCTTCACTTCTGGAAGGCCTAACTCCTCCTAATTTAATGAATTTATTCATTGTTAAAGAAGCCCCACGGTACAGATACATACAATTGCGACAAATAAATATGAATATATAGCAATGATAATAACATAAATAACATCTTTGATGATTTAAAAATTCTTATGAATTTTTCAGCTTTTGTTCGCGTTTCCATAATACTCGTCTTCGCAAACAATCAGTTGATATATTAAAGTGACAAACTTTGATTTGTTTGGTCCTAAAATCTTGGCTATGTGGTCATGATGATCTTCTTCACCTTGCTGGTCCTGATTGGTAAAATAAAATCAATCACGGTCAACGGAGTTGCAATTACTGAGAGGATTCTATATACTGAGAAGAAAGCATCTTCACCAAGTTGAGCTTCGAGGTAAACTTTCAACGCCTCGATTCTATATGAAGATTTGTTTACAATCAGGTCGAAATAATGCGAGTGTTTGTCTTACCTGTAACAGATACTGTCTTTTCCATCAACTCCAGGCAGTTCATTTCCATCAATGGTGAGGAATCTATTTAAAAAAATGTCAAACTGCGGTTTATAAGTTAGGAGTTACTTGGCAACAACGCGTTGGCTTGGATCTTCCTCGAAGTTCTCCTCATCTGAAACATTTTCTTCTTGCTGTGGTTTCTTCTTATCGACTGGATAGAGCACATTCTTAACATCTTTAATAAGATTATTTATCTTTTCCTTCTCTTCTTTCTTTTCCTTAGACTCTTGATTTTGGTACATCGCACTTTCGCGAGCATTATTTTCTTTTTCACTCTGTTTGCTTGGGAGAAGCGCAGAGGAATTAGAAGGGTTCAATGGTTTTGAAGGTTTTAATAGAGGCGACTGCTGATAGTATTTATGTTCTTCATCTATCATCTTTCTATTTCCTTCGTAGGAGTCTTTGATGGAGGGTAAATCACCACTATTCCTATTTGCGAAAAAGCTATTTCTCCTCTCACTTCCACTTGCTTCAGTTTGAACGTGCTCAATTGGAGTTTTTTGATAAATGTTCTCTTTATTTGACACGAGATTATTCACACTCGCATAGACATTCTGTTGTTGTAACTTTGGATTCGAGCTAACTTGTGATTGGTAACTCTTCGCTTGAATTGAATTCTGTGTCATAATATATCGAGTTAGATTTTTTTCTGAGAAGAAAAATATTTTTCGTAACAAGTAAACAAGTGATGCAAGAAAGAAAAGATAGTATATTAATATATACCTCATCCTGGGGCAATAAAGCCTTTCTTTTAAAATCTGGTTCAATACTTTTCCCCTCGAAGCTGGATTTGAGTTTAGATTGCGAAATCGAATTCGATGAATTTGATTGAGACGTCTTGCTTATAATGCTACTCATTTGGTTCTTTGGATCAGCAATCTTTGATAGTTTCACATTCTCCATAATAGTATCTCCAAGGTCTTTTTCGACATCCCGTTGAGTATCTCGGCTGGCAAGATTATTTAGCAAGTTCGATAATGGGCCCTGGTTAATGGAATTACAATTTGAATTCTGCTAACAAGTTACCGCTAAGAATGGTTTTTCCAAAATCTTTTTGATTGAAGGACGAGCCTTTGGTTCTCTGCTCAACATTTCACTGATCAAGTCTCTCATTTCTTGTGAATAAGTCGAGGGTATAGCCGGATATGATCCTCGTAAAATTTTCAAGACAAGCCCTCTCATCGCTGTCAGTTTGCAAATTGAATTCGAAAAGGCAATAGCGCTAATTCTTACTGTTGGCATCAAAAGCATGTCTCAGTGTGGCCATCTCATAAAGCATGCAGCCAAGACTCCATATGTCTGATTTTTGATTATAAGGTTTTTCCTATATAAATGATTGATAAGACCCTTGCCATCTCTCATTGATTCTCACTTGGCAGATTTCAGGTGACAAATAATAAGGTGTGCCGATAGCAGTTTGCGCGCAATCATAAGTGTCTTGAAGAACTCTTGCAATTCCAAAATCTCCAATCTTGATCTCGCCCTTACCCGTCAAGAATATATTTTGTGTCTTCAAGTCTCTGTGAAGAATTTTTCGATCGTGAATATACTTCATTGCCAAACTTATTTGTACAAACCAATCAAGTATCTGGCTCTCGCTAAGATACGTAAATTAAACCTCTAAAACTTTCAAGTGTAAATACCTAAACCCCTTATTCAGCTTCTTCTGTTTGGCAATCTTGGTGTACATATCGCCACCATCGGCATAATCCATGACAATGCAAAGGTATCGACTTTATTGGCGTTTTAGTGAAACTTAAGGTGAGAAAGCCATACTTCTTGTCCATGAATGATTCTCTGTAAGTAATGATAAAGGGATGCCTCATTGCCTTCAAAAAGGTGACTTCATTCACAGCTTCTTCTTTTTGCTTGCGGTCCATTTTAGAAACGTCTATCACCTTCAAAAATGTGATGAGATCCACCAATGCTGCGAAATGAAAGGTACCTTCATAATGTAGTACTTTCTATCGCTTACAGATTGCACAAGAATTGCTGATCCAAAGCTTCCTCTGCCTACAACCTCTACCTTCCTGTAGTTCCCACTAATGTTGTTACTCGTGCTCATTGGTCTGATACTTATTTGTTAAAAATTCAAATTTATTCCTGTTATCAATATATTCAAATCTCACTCGGTTGATCATTTTTAAAGCGATAAATTTGAATCTCAGCTTTAGAAATTAATATGACAGCCAGTCTAGCCAGCTGAACCCAATAGCTTATTGACCTGGCATCATAACTGAATGTGAACTATAGGCTCAAAAATATTGCCGAGGTGACAAAATTCAAAATAACACAATACTAAGGAACTGCCGCAATAGTATTTCGTTTTGGCATGTGCTCAGCCTAGAACGTCTTCTAAAGAGTATTAACTTAGAAACTGCTTAGTGGCAGCGGTTTGAGATCTGAAATCATCAGATGAGAAAATTCTTGATCTTGAATAACAAAGAGTATTAGCTGAACTAATTATTCCAGATGTATATATTATTGCTTCGACATTCAGCTCTATTTCTTTTCGAGAATTGCATGATCACCTCATATCTGGAAACTGATCTTTCTGGAATTTATTGGGGAAATGACGTTGGATTTTGAAATATAACGACTTGATTGAACTTGGTTTTTTTAGGAAAAAAAGAGTATACATCTGTTCAAATGTCACAATACTGTTATAATGTGTGGTCGGACTGATTCAACGTCGATTTTTTTTTTGAGTTTGGTTCTTAAGCTGTATTTTTGAAACTGTTGAGTTTACTACTAAATTTCTTGCTATAAATTTATGGATAAGTATTGATCGACAAATAATAAGAGTTAACATTTTTTGCAGCTATCAACGAGCCAAGGGAGAAGCCGAATTTCTACTAGTGTCTTTTTGGAGACTCCTTGGAGGTGTGGCTCTCAGCTTCCAAAACCTCGCGCTGTCTTTAAACTCGATCAATAAACTGACTGATAAATTTACACAGTGTTTTTAAATTTTTTATTTGTTCTCAAAGAAATTTTTAATACATCAGGTTTACTTTTTCCCCTTCGTTTATATGAAACCTAACAAAGGAAACCTCAGATCTGCTTCAAATTCTCGAAAGAAAATTGGAAAACGTAATTTTTAACGTAGAGTACAGAATGTGTAGATAAAATTGATCATTACAGATCTGATATTTTCTCCGAAACTTTCACGCAGATTCTTTGAAGAGAGAGCCCGAGCAGCCGTTACCAAAGAACGAGCAAATTCATCCCATGTATCCATTACCCATGACTTTATTCTAAATTTTGTTTAGCAGCAGTATCCGCACGGTCTAGATCCAACTCAACGACAAAATCCACAATTCAACACTTTGAATATTGACGCAGCTACTGAATCATTATTGTTAAACACCCCTTATAAAGTGGACAAGACCCTTCTCAATTTCCATTCCAGTTACCGTAATATTCAAAATCAACAACCAGAAAGCGAGCTAAATTACTTGGCTCCGACTCAGTAAGTCCATTCGTCCTCTCGTCTCGTAATCCTTCTCTCAGATTGACTCAATTTCTTCAGATAAAGTCTGTCAACCCAATTAACCAAAGAAAATCAACTCCAATGGACCAGCAAGCTTCAAAATTCAGCATAGTGGGTCATGCCCAATTAGGAAGCAGTCATATACAGTTGAGGATGAAAAATGATCCTTTTGCTTCTCCGAGTTATGTCAAAAATGGCGATGGTAATGATGATAATCCAAGCTTTGATGCGAGGAATGAAACACTGCCTAGATTCAAAGTTTCAACATCGGCCCTATGTAACCAAATCTTTCAATCAGTTAGCTGAATTTGTTTTATAGTTTTTGGCAAACAAACAACATTGGAAAATGAAAGGGGAGATGACCTGAATCCTGCTGACGATAGGCATGATAAAGATATTCGAACTGCAAAACCTGAGGAAAGAATGGAAAATGGAATCAAACTTGTTGATTTTAGGTCCAATCCCGAGAGCCCCCGACATCAGTTGGTCCTTGAAAATGCGAAATATTTAGAATATGACAGAGGTTGGAGGAATCTTTATTTCTTTTCTGATATTAAGTAGGTCTGATGAGGAGGCCAGTCACTCAGCAATTTCAACAGCGGAAATATCGACCAGAATTTGAACCAATTAATTTGATGTCTCCAAGCCATGACCAAGAGAAATACTATGTGAACTCTCGAGCAGTGCAGAATAGAGCAACTCATTCTCAAAAACAATACTTAATTAAGAACGGCAAAGCTCAATTAGTTGGAGGAATACCCGCAAATTTAACAAACAGAGAATCCAATAATTTTAATCAGTCTCTTGCTAATAATGGCTCTATTCCAGGCGGGGTTGCTACCAATCCTCAGGATCAATTATTACTCCAGCAAACTATAAATTCTTCAGAAATAGACCCTTCAAATATTGCCAGTGAAAAGCCAATTCATAACCTTCAAGTCGAGAGTGGCAGCGGTGTACTTCTACGAATGAAAAATAACGCTCAAAATCAGAAGAACAGAGCAGGCTCTGAGTTGACTAAAAGCTTTACATCTCTCACAACGTCAGCAAGCAATCCAATCAATATCACTCAGCTCACAACTTCGACACCTCTAAATTCGAATTATCAATCAGTCACTACTATTACTACAAAAACATCAAAACGTGAATCTCTCAGAACCGAAGACAAAGAAAAGCGAAGGTTAACATATCAGTTGCCGATTAACTCGAACAGTAATTTTAAAGTAAATCAATCTCTCTGAAGTTACCTTTCATAACGGCTCATCTGCTAGTATTATGTGGGAAATGGAAACAATGCTGAGTTGGTGAAACGGGTCCTTTCGATAAGAGCGAACTGGGAAGCAACAGATTCCACAAATCCTCAGGTTAATTTGAAATGGCAGCAAGGCAATCGTGGATATCGCTATGAGAGACTAATCGCGAATCCAAATTTCAAGCAGCTACTGAACCATTTTGAGTTTCACAGGGAATTAACCACAAAAAATGGACTTATCAAAAGCCTTTCTAATTATTGTGAGGTAACTCTTCTCATTCAAACGGCATAATCTAACCGTTGCTTTCAAGTTTAATAAGATCAATCTCTTTGATTTTGTTCCTATTACTTTCTCATTTGACATGGATGATGAGAACTTTGATAGCGCGATGCACAGGTTTACAAAGTTTTTTATCAAATATTGTGGAGATCCAAAGAAATATGCATCAAATGAGTCATGCTCTGTCAAAAAAAGCAATCCAAACATCCTTTTCACATACGAATTTAAACGGAAAGGAAAGACGCTGCATATTTTACAGAAATCTGTTAATGATAAACAGATTTCTCCTTATTTAAAAGCAAGACTCAAAAAGACTTACTATAATGGGGGAAACATGTGGCTCCTGAAGCCCACAGGACTGAATAGAGGACGTGGAATCGAACTGTTCAATACGCTTGAAGATCTAAATAGGTATATCAATCAATACTTAGATGGCGAGACGTCCACAAAAAAGAGAGTTACGAAAGGGGATGAGGATGGAAGTGGCTCAGATTCTGAAAGTGAGGAAGAATCTAAGGCGAAGAAAGGCCCTCCCGAAACGAGAGTGCGCTCTCATACTTTCGTTATTCAGAAATACATTGAGCGACCACTGCTCGTATACCAAAGGAAATTTGACATCAGAGTTTATGCAATGGTTACACACGATATGCAATTAATGTTCTTCAAGTATTTTAAAAAGATTGAGGCATATTCCTAATCTATTTCAAATTAAAGGGAAGGGTATCTTCGAACTTCATCAGAAGTTTATTCAATTAACGAAAATGACATTGATAATAAATTTGTTCATCTAACAAATGACGCAGTTCAGAAATATTCTGATAAATATGGACAAGCAGAGCAAGGGAACAAACTGAGTTACGACGAATTTCAGGTACTCATTAATTTCTAAGTTACTTCTAACATACTTTTAGAAATACCTTGATATAAATGGTATTTCTCTCGATGTAAGAGGGAAAGTAGTTCCAAGAATGAAAGAATTAGTTCAGATATCGATGAACTCAGTAACTTAAATAGAAAAATTTGGACATTAACTTTTTAACCTCTAGGTAAAGAGAATGCTAAACCAAAATGACCGCAAATATTGCTTTGAAATTTTTGGTTACGACTTTTTCATTGATGAAGAACTCAACATCTGGCTTATCGAAGTGAACACTAATCCTTGTTTAGAAGAATCTTGTCCACTGCTTTCTGCGATCATTCCTCGAATGCTAAGTGAGAGAAATTCTTTACTGTTAAGTTATGTTAACCTTTCTAAGATGACGCTTTTAAGTTGACTGTTGACGTCTTGTTCCCTCCAAAGGTTCAAGCGAAGGACAAAAAAGGGGCTGAACTTGTGGAATCTTCAGCTAATGCTGAGAAAGAAGAAATGAGTGGCATCAATGGCCTAAACGATAAAAGCAAATCTTTTCCTCTGTTTAATTATGATGATAACGAAAATCTTTGGTAAAGCTTTTTTTTTGTTGTAAACATTGGTCTGATTTGTTTTTAAGGGAGTTCCTTGGTTCAATGGAATACACCCGTCCATCGATAAAGAAAAACACAACCAATGGAGGTTCACAGAAGCCAGTAATGAGGATCTAGGCATCATTTGATTGGATTATTCGACAAATTTTGAGTTTGAATCCATTATGATTCATGCAAGAGCTCTCTCTCTTAAAAAATCATCTAATAATGACAATTTTGAGCTGATCTTGAAGATCAGAAGTTTTGAAGTTCATACTGATAGACTGATAAATTCCTGATCGTGTGATGAGAGCTTTTTTTTTTTTGGAAATGTTTTCGCTTTGTGATTTCTATGAGAAAAATGTGATTTTTCTTGAGAAAACTGAAAAATTAGTGTATTCATCTTCAGAAGGTTTGATGTATCATTAAGTCGAGTACTCAGACTCAAAATATCGATAACTGTGGTATTTCGACGCTCTGAGTTTATTTCGAAATAAATGAGCATATCTCAATAAGTTGCTTTTAAAAATCTTATTTGAAGTAATAAAGGTAATAAGGATCATTTAACTAGTTGAATATCGTGAAATGACTTGGAACGGAAAAACTTCAGAGATTAAACTTACAAAAATACTACACTACGGAGCACAAATTACTCTCTCGTTAGTGGATGAGTCAAATGGGCGAGGTTTCATCTGTGGAGATGGCTTTATTACAAAAACAATCTCATATAAAAAAGAGGCTGCATTTGAATCTGAGGATTTCGCAGGGGCAATTTTCAAAGTTCTTCAACCTTTCAGTTCCACAGCTCATAAATTCCTCGAAGATGCAATTTATAATCAAGCAAATGAGGGTAAACAGTAATAGTAGTCTTGATAATAATAGTAGCCAACACAGGAGAAAACATTCGAGTTGGTAATCAATTGCAAGACCTGGTGGACGAAGCAAAATTAGAGCTCCAGCAAAATCTTGAGCAATTTCAGAAGATGAAGAAAAAGCCCGTTGTTTTTGGTACTCCGATTCAACTTTTGCATGTAAAGTCGAGAAAGTTTCTCTCATTTAAGCTTGGAGGCAAAGATTCTTCAATGTTGACTTCAGATCAATATAGGTATCCCAGTATTATGCTGATGAGCTGAATTAATGTGAACAGTTTCAAGCTTGTTAATCATTCGAGTGAAGACACCTTATTCCGCATAATACCGAGCTACAAATTTCAGAACGAGAAAGATCGATATGTAAAATTCGGAGACCATCTGACACTTTCTTCGGGCTCAGAGATCCTCACTAGAAACTCTTATCTTTACGTTGAACCCTCAATTGCAAAATCTACTGAAAAAGAACAAGATTTACAAGCAAACTTCGGGATTGACAAGACAAATGAAGATCGCATTCTCATATCATTCGACAAACCATCTAAACTGAAGTAATATAACCCGTGTGGAGCAATTGTTTGAATTTGAATCTAGGATCTCTTTATTTTCAGAAGCTGTGGATGACGAAGAGTCTGTAATCTCGTTTGGAGATATTATTTGGCTGCAACATATTGAACGAGATAACTATCTGATATATGACAATAAGAAGGATATTACTCAATTACTCAATAAAGGTTTTTACAGTCAGTGCAAAACATTTGTTAATTTATTATATCAAGGTGTTCTGCCCTCTGGTTATAAACCTTTTGAGTATGGACTATATTTTCTTCAAACTCAAGCGCGTAAGGGGAGGAATTCGAACGGCATGTGGAAAATAGAATCTGTCGACAAATTTCATGCAGACAAATTTGGCTGGGGTTCACACTTTCGTCTCCGACACATTGGGTATGCGCTTTATTTCTGCTGAACTCCAATATTTACTCTCTGCGCTTTTTTGATATCACTAGTACCGGTCTCTACTTAGCAATCAGAAAGCATGAGGATTCGAACACTATCTCAGTCTTTTTGGAAAAGAAGCCTGCTCAAAATTCTGTGTTTCAGTTCCGAAAATTTGACTCCCATGAAGCTGACGAACAATCAGCTGAGAAGGGAGGCTCGATTACGGTTGAGGATTTCCTAAGAGTCCGACACGCAATTACAGGTCTTTGGATCTGCGTCAATCAACTCGGAAATACTTTCAACGAAATCAGCATGCTTAGTAAACTTTTCTCAATAGAAACAGAATCTGACTTCACCTTTGCATCATAATAGCCGACGATACCTCCGAGTTTCTGGTGACTTCACCCATAGTTTCTGATACCTGTAAATGAAATTTGAAATTGTATTAGTCAAATTTATTATTATTATCGCTGAATGTATAGACCAACAAGATGATGTGTTTAAGCTTGTGAAAGCGAAGGAGGAAGAAGTATGGGAGACTTATATCTTAATTGGATGCGCTCCAATTCTGAAAAAAGCAAGCCAGCTCTTCCAAGCAGTAAAGAGAACCTTGCTGGAATTGCTAAACATGTTTTTTTTTGTTTTTAGCTAAATAGAACGAGGGATCAGCGAGGCTACTACAAGCAACTTGACAGTTCAATTGAATATGCTTTAGGGCTTATCAAGAATTCCTTGATATCGATTATCAATTTTCTCCAGGATCAGAATGGAGACATTCTGAATTTCACTACCAGCACGAAGATCAATTATTCACGGCAAAAGATGCTTATAGAGCAAGGATTTGTCAAAACTCTGGCTAATATCCTCGAAAGCATTTTTCCAAATGAAGAAACACTGAAAAATTTGAAAATGCTCCAGGATGATCGCTCAAAGAAAGAGGCCAGGGAAAAAACCGCATTTATTTCAAGGCGCACAATCTGGCAAGAATTCCAGACGAATTATTTGATCGAAAACGTTCAGGGATGTAAGACTCTTTTTTTTTTGTTTATGTTCCTCTAACTAGATGCATTTTTCAGCCAGCGATAATCCTATCAAGCAAAGGAATATGGTCAAAGTGCTGAGATACTTTGAACACATCGGATGCTTAATCTACGAGCTCCTAATCTATATCTGCAAAGATAACCGAGAGAACGAAGTTGAATGCTTTAAGTATGTTGATATTTTTAAGAAGCAAGCTGGTTACGGTCTTGGAGTTACAAACTGCATTATTTCAATGTTTTCCAACAATGAAATGCTCCTGTACTCACTTTACTCGAACCAAAACTTTTATGCTCGAGGACGCACTGAAGACCAGTCAGCATTAAGGATGTCTCGTGCATCCAATGTTGCTAAAATAAATGAAGATACCTCTTTGATATATTTCTTCATCAATCAGCTCAAAGGAGCTTCCTCTCGCTTCCATTTAGATATTTTGAAATTCCTAAGCGCAGCCTGCAAATTTGAAGATCAAGGAATAACGGTGAATCAGAACTTAATTAACAGCATGCTATTTGAGAGCAAAGAGCTTAAATCAATAGCGTTTCTTCCGATTTCTTGCAAGGATGATAAAATCTACTTCGAAGTGACAGATCCAGCAGTCGGTCGAAACGTAAGTGGCCCTCTCTAAAAATTTTTAACTCACCATTCTTTTGGTTAAATCAACATAGGCAAAAGAAGAGGTTTGCTTGGATGATGCCTGCAAGGTTGAGAGAAAATATGAAAAATATGTAGCGTATCTCACTGAGCAATTGGAGTTGTTCAGTAATCTTTGTTTCGGACGACAATACGTTTGCAGAGAATCGATCCTTCCAATTCTTCCGATGTCAACGTTGATGAAAAATATCTGGAAGGACGAGTTGACTAAGGATATCAGAGCTGCTCTGGTGATGGTGTTGAGCAGTGTGTATGTCGACAGCAACCCGAGGACCGAGCTTATTGTGCCTCAAATGACAAGAACACTCCCTGCAGCTGGGAGATCCAATACTATCGACGGTTCAAAGTCAAGATCAGCATCAATTCGAAAAAATCCCACAGGTCCTCCTATCATAAAAGAGGAACTTGAAATAAATATGCAAACACTTGCCAAGGAAAACGAAATGATGATGAAACTAAAAACGGACCTCATTGTGTATCTGAACGAAAAAGTGTACACTGATCACAAAAAAACGGGTCAAGTTAGCACCGCTGGCCTCAGAGTTGTTGAATTTGATTCATTTCTATACAATGTGATCTCAACTGCAAAGAAATTGGCAATCTTCGGTCTTTATAGCCCCGAAAGCTTTACGAATCTCACTCAGCCACAATCCAAAGAAAGCTCATCATTCTTCGGTTTTAGTAGGAAACAAGGACAGCAGCGAAGTGAACTTGCGCAATTAGTTAATGTATTGTTCCCGATACTGATAACCAATCTTGATGATGAAACAAATGAAATAAGAATTGCAAATGGGAATCACCTCGATGAAACTATTAAAGGTTCCGTTCTTGGAAGTCGACGATCTATTTTTGTGCAAAGCTATGATCAACAGAAGATAAATAATATTATGGCAAATGTAGGGCAGAAGAGTTCAGTACTTATGACTAAAGGCTCCAATGAACCACCTAAGTCGATAAGAAAGAGCATTTCCAGTACAATAAAAAATAGCATTTCCACAAATAACATCAATTCTCTGGTTTACATAGTAAGGAATACTCCTGACGAGGCCATCATCAAAGACAAATTGAGACAAATGGCAGAAACTTCAAAAGAGGATTTGAATCTGATTGAAGTAAAAGAGTATTTGTCTTAAAGGCTAGCTAAACTTTTGTTACAGACATCAGTTAGAAAAGAAATCCTTTCAATTATTGATTTTGCTTTGAGCAGCAGAATGGACTACCTAATATCAAACACCATCCATTATTTCAGCAAGAAAGTCTTGCCTCTGGAGAATAGTCCTGAGTACTTTACTCCGAACAATTTATTTGATCTAAACAAACTATTCAACTTTTCATAGTATCGACAGCAAGCTAATCCCAATAATTGAAAGAGGTGGGTATCTCCCAACAATAATGAAATCAAATATGGTTGAAGAAGGCTCTGAGAAGCCAGATTTAATCAAGGATGAAAATCGATTCTATGAAGATCTTGATAAAATGACTGATACCTATTCCTTAAAGAATCTTCTCCACCTGTTCATGCAGAGTCATGACTATAATCTGGAAACGCTGGTTCTTAGCATCATATTCAAGTGTTTCTCTCAAAGATCGGCTCTCATTAAGAATCTCAGAAACACATATGTCATTTTTAGTGAGAAGGAGATTGGAGTACATGATTATTGCAGCACCAAGATACATGAGCTCAGATATCAGATTGATCAATCCGAAATATGGCTTCTTGGCGCAAACAAGAATGTGAAAATTATTGATTCAGTCAATAGCACTCTCCAAGATTTAGCAAATTGTCTGTATGGCTCTACTTTATTCGATATTTTCGCAAATAAACTCGTAAACGCCCCAGAAAAGCACTCAGATGACCTTATCAGTCGTTCTCGACAGAAGTTGATGCATTCAATTGAGCTTCATAAAGTCTTGATGAATCTTATCAAAGATGGAACCTATATCTTGGAAGGATTCACAGATGAAGCTACCATTAACTCTGGAATGAATTTCAAAGTGGTCTCACTTTTCAAGAATTGTTATATGATTCTTATTCTGATGTGCCGAAACGATTATAAAGAAGCTAAGAAAGCGTTAGTTAAATTCATGAGCATCTTTTCAATGCAGTTGCCTTTACTCCAAGTTGGTCAGTCGGAACTTATTTGTGAAATATTCAAGGAGTCTCATTCAAGTACGAACGTCACAGACAGTCTAATCGAGACCTTCTACGACAATATCGTAAAGAAAGGACACAATCCTAGCTATCTGAGATTCTTCGAAACCTTACTCCAGGAAACTGTACCAGAAGTGCTCCAAGAAAATATCAATAAGATAATTGCTATCTTAAATGACGCTGAGAAACGATATAAGTTCTTGTTCATGGAGCTGAATGAAAAGAGGAACCAATATGAATTTTCCTTAAAAATGGATGATAGGAGGAGCGGTGATTTCCCTTTCACTTACCATCTTAAGGTCATTGAGATTCTTCTTACGATGCTTGAAAAGACAGAAAATGTTATGTTGGTGAGACTTATTATCCAAAAGCTTATTCCAATGAATGCGGTCTTGCGAGTGATGCAAAGAAATGATGGCTACTCCTCACATGAGAGCAATTTCAAAAAAGATAAAGCACTCCTCTATAGTCTTATCAAAAGGACTTTTGTTAAATTTTTCAATGTAGTTTGGCTTGATAGTGACAGATGCAACCCCACTCTCATCAACAATAAGATGCTTCTGAGTTTCATTGATAAAGAAGCCCGGAAACTCGAAAATATAAACGTCAAGCAAGTTTCTCAGCTACTCATTAAAAAGAAAGCAATTCAGCTCAAGGCTCAAGCCAGTGGCAATCGAATCATAGACACACAGTACTATACGCTCAGGAAGAAGGACGATAATGTGATGATCATGGAAGACACTCCGTCGAAAGAGGCAGCTTTTAAATTCAAGATTATGGTGGACACATCAGAAATGGCCAGATTCGCTTATGATTACATTTCTTACACATTAAACGATTTGCTGCCAATAATGATCAAGCTGAATTTGATGTTTACATCTCCTGAACACGATAATATGAATGAAAGAAAGCTTGATTTGGTCTCATTGCTAAGTTATTCTACTGCATTTAAAAGCAACTTCTATAAGATCGAGAAGCTTTCGATGGAAAGTTACATCTACAAGCGAAATGTTGACGAATTCATTCAAGCATATCAAATCGTAGAAAGTGATTTAACGAAGGCTGACAAGAATCAAGATATTGGTGACTTAAGTGCATTTGAAACTACTGAAGAGCCTCAAGTCAAATCTGTGGCCCTAGCAAAGTTCCAAGGTACCAAAATTAATCAAAACGAAGCAATCCGAGTTGACTCTTGCCTTATGAATCATACTTATATCGACGAGAAAGATGATGCAAACAAGCAGAAGCTCTGGAAGAGTTTTGTGCTCAATTTGAGTTTAAATGAAACAGTCCGTAAGTTCATAAAACAAGAACGAAATGCCTTGTTGCAAACGCTTCTCAGCATTGAAACTCTTGAATTCGAGAACCACATCATTGCTAAAGAAGCTTTTATCAGAAAATTGATCCTTTATATCCAAAATTCGACTGAAAATATGCAAGATCTGGAAGCTCAAGAAGAGTCTATCAATGGCAGTATCATTCTTTTGACTGAGCTCCTCAGTGAGTGCAAGAGTGAAAGTGAGCTGATACAGATGCAGTCCATGCTTCATAAATGTCAAGCAGTCAAAATTGCTTGTAATGTCTTTTTGAAAAATGAAATTCCAGAGGAGACTCAAAAACTTATGATCTACTTCTGTACGAAACTACTTCACGGGGGTAACACTGAAATCCAGATGGCGTTCTACAATACCTTTAAAACCGACCCGAACTCGGAGAATTTCTTCTATATGATTTACCATTTACTAATGGAAGAAATAACCGCAAATGGCAGAGAGTTCACCCCAACACAGAAGACCGAAATTTGTATGCAAAATTGGGACTATGTAGATGAGCATTTCCAATTTAAGCTCCCTATGGTTTTACGGCTGATGCAACTCTTTGCAGAGAACCACAATAGCGAGTTGCAGGCTTATTTTAGGGAACAAACGAATTCGAAAAATAACTACAATATGATAAGTTTGCTTGTGAGGCTTGCAGAAGCTCTCATCACAAACCTCAATGAAGAGAAATATGAAACGCTTTTACAGTGCATTGACACCCTGACAGAATTCATCCAAGGACCTTGCTACGAAAATCAGGCTTCGCTTGCAAATAGCAAATTCATCGAGCTTGCCGGCAGCGTCCTAGAGGTATTATTCATCAGTCCTAAATTGTAGTCGTACTCACATTTACTAATTATCTAAGGTCACTGCCAAAGAAAAAGAGGGTCTAAGAAAGTCTAAAGACAGCGCTTTCGATCTATTGCTTGCAAGACCTGAGAGAAAATCAGCTTTTACAATGCTGTTCGAGAGGTCGGCACGGCAAGGAACAAGAGTATCTAATCTGGAAGAAGCAGTTGCACTCTGTAATATTACTTTTGAAAACTCCATAAAACAAGCTTGCTAGATTTCGCTGATATTTCTCCCACCGTGGGCAATCGAATCAAGAATAGCTTCCAACAGAACGATCCAGCCTGTGTCAAAAGCTGGATGTTATTAAGAATCAAGCTCAAAGTAATTTTTTTTTTTTATTACTCTTGACCGAATATCAATTTTCCAGACTCTCGTCACATTGGAAAGCATGCTCGAAGGCAGAAAGGAACAATCGATCCTTAAGAAAATGATCCGAACGCTATCTATAGAGACACTCCAAGAAAACCTAGTGATTAATTACAAAAATTTCGTGGGACTCTATGGCAAGGAAAAGTACACAATTGAAGCACTCAATCACGTATAATATTATATTAATTGGGTGATCGAGCTAAACCTGTTATCTCTTAGGCCGATCTTGACCCAACTGATCCTAATGTCAGCAAGAAAGAGCTAGATATGATCATTGAAATAGGTTTTTCAGCCTACAAAATAATGCGATACTATATGGATTATGAACCACAATCGGACGATGACGAAGAGAGTGTTTTGCTTCTGGAAGATCTCAGAGACGAAATCAACAGAATCCTGCACTTGGTCGCTGATAACCCTCTGCTAGTCGAGAAGATAGGCTCAAAAGTTTCTGAAACCACAGCTGCAACGATTACAAGAAATAAGCGGCGCAAGGTAACGACACAAGAAGACGCTCTTCTCGAAAGATACTTCGCGGAGGTAATTCCTAAAATATCTACGGTTAATCTTAACAGTTCTCCATGTTATATAATGAAGGCGCTGCCATTCTTCCATCGACACACTGCTCACATTGATGTGCTAAAAGAAGATGAGCTATTCAAGACATACTTCATGATTTTACCGCACTGTACCCATATCACTCAGAGTTTACAAGACGCTTTCCACCAAAAAATTGATCGCCAAAGTGTTAAGTCGAAAGTGTCTAGTCTTGTAGAAAAATCAAATGAAATAATTGAAACTTTGAAGCACGAAGAAAGGTAAATTGTGCTTTACTATGTGCATTCAACACGAGTGTTGGTTAGAGTCCAATGGTTCTTACAGAGTAATTTGCTGACCAGAATTTTGACGTTCAATATTGGTTGGTATAAAGACATCTCGTTCATCGTGGTATGAACAAGAAACTATTTTTCTGGCTTTAATCACCTTAACCCACTAGTGCTGCCTCCAAAATTTGTTGATTATCCTTTCAAACACACTTTTCTATAACTTCACTCCAAGTACTGCTCAATCAAGAAGAATGTTGCAAAGTGTAGATCCGATAGACCCCGCAAATCTCAGGATCTGCGAGAATTCGGCTCGGACGTTTGTTCATTTTACTACTTTTGATTTCAATTTCGAAAGTGAGCAAAAATATCACTGCTGGTGCTCGGATGATCCCGCAGTAGCAAGTTCTTGCCAATCAACAAGTATCTTGTTAATGAGGAAAACATGATTCTCATCATTATTTTTTCTAAAAAGCTTTGGTCTCGATAATGAGGACTCTGGGAATCATTCAGAGCATTGCCTCATTCATGGTCTTCACATTCTTCTTCATCAAGACTGCTCCTATTCTCTGGAGAAGGGCACAGAAAAAATTTGAAGAGCCTGAATCAGATCGCAGAAGGGGTGGGGTGGTAAAGGTGAAAAGTTTTGTCAAAACCATCGGCAAATGGATATATGGAATCTACAACATCTTCTCTGACTTTAGCGTCTTCTATTACTTTTTCTACACTGTTTGTGCAGTGTTGGGAGTTATATTCGTTTCTAATCCTTCAACATACTGGCTCTCCAACTTCTTTGTGATGATCCTCCTCTTCGATTTGGTATTCCGTACACCACTCCTTCAACATATCGTGAGAGCCATATGGAGGCCAAGAATCTCGATTTTTTTGTCACTCGTGCTATTCTTGATTCTGGAGTATATTTTCAGTCTATTTGCCTACTACTATTTCCCTGATGACTACCGTGGAATGTGTAATAGCTTGCAATCATGCTTCATGGTCACTATCGACAACACATTTAAAGTAATTTACTCGTTTTTTAAAAAAAGTTTGGGCATCTGTTAACTAACTATAGGCGAATGGTGGTATTGGAGGCTATCTCCGAGATCTTACCGGGCTACCTGATTATAGTAAATTTTTAACAAATTATTTGATCTAATTCTAAATTCTCTTCAATTTAGCGAGTGATCCTGCAGGCTTTCAAATGAATACAACAAGATTTTACTTCGATAATCTTTTCAATTTCTTGATCGTCATCTTGATTGTGCAAATCATTTCAGGTAAAGTGAATTTGAAACTCCTTGTACCTAAGAATTGATCAAGGTATTATTATTGATACCTTCGCTGTGTTGAGAGAAGAGGATGAGGCTCGAGAAAACGATATGCATAACTCTTGCTTCATTTGTGGATTTGACAGGTTCGTTAGCATCACTTCGTATGAGATTTGACCCTTGCTCATAATAATTAGACAAACGCTTGACAAAAAATCTGACAATAAGAAGGGGTTCGCTTATCACGTCAAATTCGATCACAATCTCTGGAACTACTTCTATTATATCGCCTATATCAGATATAAGGAAAAAACAGAATATTCTGGAATGGAGAGTTATATTGCTGAACAGTTGGATAATGGAGAGATCGATTGGTTCCCTATTCATAGGTATCTATAGATTGACAAGAAAAGAACAACTAACTTTGAACAGGGCCGACTCTATTCAAGATGCAGACGATGACGATGATGAGGCTCATGACAACAGCAATGCCAGAATTGCACTCGAGCTTGAAAAAGATCTAAATTCCTTGAAAGAAGAAGTAAATAATAATAATTTTTGTCTTATACTGACATGAGAAATTTCTTCAAGGTTGAAAGACTTGATGATAAAGCGGAAGCTGTGAGAAATTTCTTACAAAAGGTGCAAACACAACAAAAATAACGAAAAATTAACCATATTATGAGTATGTTGGCAGAAGGTTATTTGACATCTATTTTCAGACTAATTCTGAAAAAAGTTTCCTTCATTGAATTCATTTTTCTATTTCCCTCCATATTCAAGAGTTGAACTACTCGCTTCAATATTTTAATATTCAAGAAATATCAATTTAGAAGCGTTTCTACGTTATTATAGAGATGTTTGAGAGTGATGTTTTCAAAAATCTCAATTTAGAAAAAGATTACGTGCTTGAAAAAATTCCTATTGAATTGACCAGGTTGCTCATATTATTTGATTACTTCGATTGCAGTCAGGAGTTGATCAAACTTAACCTGCCAACAAATGAAGAAGGGAATATAGTCTCTACTATTTAATACTAAATGCCTACTTTTCCTTTTTAAAAAAAATATAAAATTCAAAAGGAGAACTAGTGTTAGCAAGCTGAAAAATTCCAACTAGCCTCGACTAAATAAGAAGTTACACCTGCGACACTGAAAAAAATTGTAGATGGTAGGCTTAAAATCACTCCTATATCGAAATTAGTTTCTGTTCTATATCTACTCTTATCAGGGAGACTTTGGATTTTAAAAAACAAGCCCATAATGAGTTCAAACCTGGCAGTCTTCATTCCAATCTAGCCTCATATAAAACTAGGCGAAGAATCAATTGGTTTGGCCCTGAAAAAATCTTTTCGGACGCGAATTTAAATCGCTTTCAGGCGCCCATTTAATTAAAAACTGATACGTTCAATAAATAATAGAAATAAATCTCTGATTTAAAGATGTATATCAAGGAACTCATCATTGACGGATTCAAATCTTATGCTACCAGAACCGTAATATCTGGATTTGATCCTCAATTCAATGCGATTACGGGTCTCAATGGAAGCGGAAAGTCGAACATTTTGGATGCTATTTGCTTTGTTTTGGGTCTCTCAACCCTCTCACTTGTAAAAAATACTATTTGAATCCTTTAACTCAGATATCAAATAGGCTAGAGTGAGCTCACTCCAGGAACTTGTGTACAAATTCGGACACGCAGGTATTACCAAGGCATCTGTCTCTATCGTCTTCGATAACAAGGACAAGAGCACTAGCCCAGCCGGATTTGAAGATTCAGATACAATCGTCGTCACTCGAATGGTAAAATTTTAATTGTTGCCCACCTTCTCACGTGCTAATGTTATCAATAGATCAGCGGCGGAAAGAGCAAATACCTCTTGAACGGTCATAATGAGACTAACCAAAAGATCAAAATGCTTTTCAAAACAGTCTCACTTAACATTGATAACCCTCATTTCTTGGTCGCACAAGGAAGAATTACAAAAGTTATCAATTTGAGACCACAAGAGCTCATCAGCATGCTTGAAGAAACTGCTGGTAAGAATGGCCAAAATCAAATAAGTGTGCTAAAGCGTCTCTTATCTGATTAAAGGTACCTCACTTTATAACGAGAAGAAACGCGAGTCCCAGAGAATCATCGAGAAGAAGGAAGAAAAAGTCAAGGAAATGAATGATTTATTGAAGACGGAGATCGAACCTCAAATGGAAAAACTCCGTAGGGTAACATTTAACCCGTGGTTACCACATCCTAATTTCTTTTTCAGGAAAAAGAAAACTTTTACACCTGGAAATCCGGAGAAATCGAGCTCGAGAAGCAGAATAAGAAACTGAGAGCTTACGATTATTTCATGAATAAGAAAGCCATTGAGGAGAGAAACGTCGAAATTAATCACCTTAAAAACGTGGAAAGAGAAAGTATGGTCAAGATCAAGAAATACGAAGACCAACTCAAAAAAATCCAGAAAGACTTGGAGGAGTACAAAAACCAAAAGAATGCTAAAGCATTCGAGACTTTCAGAAAACTGGAGAAGGAATGTGCTGAAATGCATAAAGAAATCCAAACTCTGGAGAATGAAACTGAAAAATTGAAGGAAAAAATTAAAGACTCCGAGAACGATCAAGAAAGATGCGAGCAAACCGTCGCTGAACTGGAAGCATCGATCTCCCGTCTCGATCAAAAGATGAAATTCGCAGAAGCTAACATCGAGAAGCAAGCGAAAACCCACAAAGAAAAGAAAGCTATGTATGAGGAGGCAAAAAGAAACCTTCAAGCTCTTCAAAAGGGAGACGAAATAGTTGTTGATAACAACATTTATTCCATTGGCGTCCAATTGAAGGAAGCTGAATTGAACTTGAATTCAACTCTTTCAGAAATGAAACAGCTTCAAATGAAGCTTGACCATCTTCAGAATGAGCTTAAATCACAACAAACATCTCTTGCCCACAATCAGAAGGACTCTTCACAACTCAACCAACACATCAGTAACTTGACAGATGAAATTGCCAAAATGCAATCCAAATACCAAAAGCACGACTCTACTCAAGAACAGATTGGTGAGCTTCAAGATGAGAGAAAAGCATTGGTTGGTGAAGCCGATGAAATTAACCAGAGAATTAACGAAATCGGAGGGATGAACCCCATTTTCCGATTGAACTACCGTGATCCAGAACCAAACTTCGACAGAAAGAAGGTTAAGGGTAGAGTTTTCCAGCTCATCACTGTTAATGATCCAAAGTTCATTAAGCCTTTGGAAGCTGTTGCCGGTGGAAAACTGTTCCAAATTGTTGTCGACAATGAGAATACCAGCAAAATGTTGCTGAAACGTGAGAGCTTTGGACAGATGAACGTGATATTGATTCCGAACTCCAAAATTATTCCTCAGACTATCCCTCCTGAAATCGTGGAAAAGGCAAAACAGATTGCCGCTGAATTAAACGGCAATGCAGCTCCAGCTTACAGTCTCATAAAATACGATCCAGAACTTAGAAACAGCATGGAATTCGTATTTGGAGGAGCATTTATCTGCTCTTCAACTGAAATTGCCAAGAGAATTGCCTTTGATAAAACCATTAGAAGAAAATGCGTCAATCTTGAAGGTGATATCTTCGATCCTGCAGGTACACTTACTGGTGGTTACCAAAACATGCAAAACTCAATCCTCACTAAATATGGCGAGTTTAAAAAGCTCAACCAGGAACTCGATTCTAAGCAGAAAAGTATTAAAGCTATCGAAGATAAACTGGCACGAGTGCAAGAAAGAGCACAAGAAAGTGAAAAGATGAAGAATGATATTGATATAAAAACTCATGAACTTGAGCTGCTCAAGAAAAGACTAAAGGACAAAGGCAATTTCAAGGTTCAAGAGAGAGCTGAGGATCTTAACCTTCAAATAAAGGATCTTCAAGATCAAATCAAAGATTTGAAGGAGCAAGAAACGAACTACCAACGAGAAATCGAAGAGCTGAGAAAGGAGAAAGCGAGCTTAAGTAAGGGAGAGAAAAAAGATAAAGCATATTATCAGGAACAAGTCAATAAGCTCAAAAAGGAAGTGGAGCGTTTGGAAGCCACTATCCGAAGCTTGAAGACTGAAAAATCAAATAATGAGGTTGAGAAAGAAAACAATGAAAGCGAAATCCAACGAAAGAAAAAGGAACTACAAAAAGAACGTGAAAGAATGGAAACTTTCAGGAAAGAGCTTGAACAGAAAGACAAGCAGCTCTCAAAGCGCAAGACTGAGTATAACAAGATGGAGGTAAGATAATGAGGTATGACAGTTTGATTTACAATTTCTTCAGGATGAGAAGAGGAAGATGGATAAGCAAATCTCTTCAATGGATAACAAGATTAAAACTTCCGAAGAACAAATTGTATGAAAAATATATATGCGATTAAAAAACTAACCTTATGATAGGAAAAACTCAACGCCGATAAAGAGAATCTTGATAAAGAAATCAAAAGAATGGAGAATCTGATTAATCGTTACACAAAAGAAATCAAAGACAGTCAAGAGAGAGTCAAGAACCTTGAAAAAAGTTTCCCATGGCTCTTGCAGGAATATGAATCTTTCGGTATCTTAGACATATTCTTTCAGTGCTAATTATTCTATCGAAATAATAAAGGACTCAATGATTCGGAGTATGACTTCGAAGGTATGGATCCTGAACAGGAAGAGGCAAACTTCCATAAACTGAAGAAAGAACAAGAAGCTATGGCAAAGAGAGTGAACATGAAAGTCGAAGCAATGAGTGACAAAGTTGAGAATGAATTCAAGAGTCTCATCGAAAAGAGACAAATTCTTATCAACGATAAGAGCACGCTCTACACTAACATCGAAGAACTCGATAAGAAAAAGAAAGAAGCACTCGAAACCTGCTTAAGTGAAGTCAACAAAAATTTCGGAAAGATCTTCTCGTCTCTCCTTCCTGGTGCATTTGCTAAGATTGAGCAAATGAAGGGCAAAGAGTTAACAGAAGGACTTGAACTCAAGGTCGCCTTTAACAACGCTTGGAAAAATAGTTTGTCAGAGTTGAGTGGTGGTCAAAGATCGTTGCTGGCTTTCTCTTTCCTCCTGGCCCTCCTCTTGTACAAGCCTGCACCATTCTACATTCTTGACGAAATTGATGCCGCGTTGGATCTTTCACACACTGAGAATATTGGTAATATTTGAGCTTAATTATATATATATTCACATCGTTCTCTCCAATAGGTAATATGATCAGTGAGCATTTCCCTCAAGCACAATTTATTCTGATCTCGTTGAAAGAAGGCATGTGGAGCCATGCAAATGTGTTGTTCAAGACATCATTCGTTGATGGAGTCTCAAAGGTCGATCGTATTCAACTCAAAAGCTCTGATTACCAAAAGAAGAAATCGAAATCTACAGAAAATATGATGATCACTTCTAAATAATTCAATTTATATATTTTGGACTCGTTGTCTCAACTAAATTTTCTGGGTTATCTGAGTAGACAAAAGAGAGTTAACAAACAAACAAAGTAGTCTGACCTCTTGCGTTCCTTAAATCTATATTTATTAACAAGAGAAATCCAAATGTTCTTATTCAATTTAATAAAGAGGATGAAGAAGAAATGAATTTCTTGGAGCTATGTGATTTCTTGAATAGTCATCTTTAATGAGAGCTCATGCTTCTTAAGCTCCACCCAATCTTATTCCGGATGCTTTTTCAAATGTTGTTATGAAATAGTTTTAAAAAAAAAAATATTGGAGGAGATATGCTGAAAATGCCAGAAAAATTATTTTTTGTTTTGGTTGGATGGGATACGATTGGGTTTAGTCTCCCTGAAGGAGATAATGTTCATGTTCTCTACAATACTTATATTATCTATAATCTCTTAATTCACTCTTGCAACTATCTATCGAGAAATAAGTTCTTTGTAAATTATGTTTGAAGTTATTGGTTGATGATCTGGAGCTAAAGTACCTCTGATTTTGGGAAGTTTTGTTTTCGAATTAGATTCGATTTTTTCGATTACAATACGAGCAATGAAGAGCCCGCTCAAATCTAAATTATATAATTTAAAATAGGCTAAGATAATCGATGAATAAGGCTATAAGTGTAGAAATCCTCGAGTTATCTGATGAGCACATCAAGTTCAACTTGTTGAACGCTGACCTTGCTTTTGCGAACTCACTTCGTCGAATCATGATTTCAGAAGTCCCCACCATGGCAATCGAATTCGTGAATATCTTTAATAATACCAGCGCACTGCATGACGAAATGTTGGCCCATCGTATCGGATTGGTTCCTCTTACCTCCTCTAACGTCGATAACTACGAATATTTCAACACTTGTGACTGCCAAGGCATAAGCGGATGCAAAAGGTGCGCTGTAAAGTTCAAACTAAGAGTCGAAGGTCTCACTGAAGAACCAACCGATGTTACTTCGATGGATCTAAAACTAGTGACTGAGGCAGGTGGCTACGGAGATGTAAAGCCTGTTACATTTTATTCAGCCTATCGAATGACTCCTGATGGCCGACTTACAGCCAATGTCGATAGTGAAGAGTATAAATATGCCAAAAAAATAGAGAAAGGTGTCCTTCTCTGTCGTCTCAGCAAAGGACAAGAAATAGAACTTGAATGCATTGCTCGCAAGGGTGAAGGAAAAGATCACACAAAGTGGTCACCGTCTGCAGTAGCAAACTTCCAACATGAACCAGATCTGACGTTGGACGTTGAAATGGCAAAGGAACTCACACAACAACAGAGACAAGAAGTTGCGGATAGCTGCCCAACCAAAGTCTTTGGAATAAATCCGAGAACGAAAGAGTTACAGATTGAAAGAATGATGGATTGTATGTTCTGTGAAGAATGTATTCGAAAAGCTGAAACTTTCAAGGACAGGTATGAGCGACTTGTCAAAATTGGAATGAGGACAGATAAGTTTATATTTAACGTCGAAACGACAGGGGCTCTGAGACCAGAAGAGATAGTGAAGTCTGCATTGAGTGTTTTGAAAAAGAAATTAGATGAGGTAAAAGAAGTTCATCATATCGCTAACTATTAGATGGTGGGTCAATTTTAGAGGTAATTGTTCAGCGTTTATCTTTTACAAATTCATATACTGACCCTAAAAATTTTTGAAATGTTACTCTTCAACACAGTAAATAAGAAATTTTAGTGTCAGAAAAAAAAGCAAACTAAACAATCCTTTCTTGAATGGAATTATATTAATATGCATTCTAAACAAATGCAAATGTATTTAGAATGAATAAACTATCCTTCTATCGAGCTTTTTCGAATGCAAAATACGAAATTACGAAGAGAAGATTCAAAAAAATTAAGTGTAACTCACCCATTCCTAGCTCTTTCAAGTCGTTTCAACTTATTTTCAGTAGTAAAAGCACAAGATTTATCTTTCTTTTATTTTTGAAGAATTAATATACACGCAACTACGACAACAAAAGTATCAGTTAATGATTTTTATGACTATCTAATATAAAGAGCAGCACTTTTCATTTGCTTTTCGAGATTCTCGATAGAATCTATAACTCATTGAACTAACGTCTTTGCTCTTCTTCATCATCTCATCAATCCCTTTCCCTCTCTCAATAATCTATGCATCATCATTACTATTGATGGACCAAAAAAAAAAAGAATACATCGTCTAGATTCTTGTACATTAGTTTTGTTACATCTTCAAGTTCGCTTTGCAATTTCAAGAGTTTGTCTGCTTCTTTAGGGTCTTGATATTTCTTAATCAAGGTGTCAAACATGGGCACACTCCAATCAGCGTCCTCTGCACAAGATGTTACCAAAATAGTGAAGTCAACGTCATATTACTGCTCAGAGCCGCTACATCGGTTTCTTTGTACAGTTTATAAAACTCCTCGAAAAGTTCCCTCTGGATCTTCAGGATGACCTTCTGTGGGTATTCATCATCCGCAATGATCACAACTACAATTAAATTATGTTAGTGAGTCATATGGGTCTGAGTAAATATATCAACCTGAGACTCCAGCTTTGTTTGTGAATACATATGCGTTAGCTTTAACTTCTTTGATAGTGATACATGAGCTTTCACCTGGCTTGCATGAACTAATATGGAATTATATGATTGAAACTCCATTATTCATCAGTTTATCTACGTTGTGGCGGTCCTAGCACCGAAATTCAGATGCTCTTTTGCAAATGGTCTTTGGAAAAAGCTTGCGAAAAAAAAGAGTTAGTTTAACAAAGCATCATCTGAAAGCTGTACCTCAAAAAACCAAGTTCGTGGCAACGAACCATAAAAAGAGGGTCGGCTGGATCATTTTTTAAGACACAAAAAGAGAGTAGTCTCATTCCCAGAAGTAAATAGGCTTGCTTTCGAAGGTTTAATCGCTCTTTATATCAAATAATGTGTTGTTTAAGTATTCTTGCTCGAACGTAAACGGTATTAAAAGTATAGATAGAAAAGAAATTTCTGAGAATTTCTGATCATGACTGAACCACCAGTTTAAAGCCTTAATTTAACAGACAGACGTGAACGAAGGGTAATTCAGTCAAATTTAGCAACGACACCTCGACACTTTGCAGAATTCTTATATTATTTTCAGCCCCTCCTGGGATTAGGTCGTATTTTTATCCCAGTTTTCTTTTATCAATTATTTATCCATAGCATCGACATACCTCTGATGACAAGGCATTGCTCTGATTTGAAGGATATCCAAAAGGATTTCGATAATCGCAACTATAGTAAGTTCAACTCATTTTTTTGTTACGAATAATGTTAAATTTGGATGAGCATAGAAGTCGACTTGATATTGGAAAATTCTAAATTTTTGTTGGAAGCAAGAGAAATGAAGCCAGCATCAATGCTCGACCGACAAGGTCTCTCTGAAACTGAAGAGAAAAAAATTTAAACGTACAGGTTTATGGAAATAAGTAAAATTAAACTCAACAATCAAGTTTACTTTACCCGAATAAACAAAACTAATTGAAAACTTTAATGAGGTATACTCAAAATATTTGGCACTTTGCATTTGTCTTGCAGATTCCTTCATGCTCGTCATAGAGCAATCCCCATTCTCCACCTATAAAACCATCAATAAATTGTTTCACCTGTGATTTTTCGAGAACTAAATTATGCTTATCCTCAGAAGAGGCAACTTCTATCCCATAAACTTTATTCTGCTGAATGATAGTCTCTTTCAAAAACAGTTTTTCACTCAAACTCCTCAGAACCATGCCGCTCTCTCTGTTTCGAAAGATGTTGCATTTATCCAGTACGAGATGGCCAATAGAGTTAGCCTGTGCTGCTAGTGGATTATGACTTACGCGGCCTCTTCCTTGCTCGTTGACGTTATTTTCTAACATTGGAATGGGTTTCAGCCGCGCATAAAATCCATTCAAATTCTCGCATATTTCGCATGAATTCAGCACGACAGGTCCTTTAAGACATCCAACGAGTATGACCCCTGAATCTTTGTTATTTTTAATGATAGAATTGTTGAAAATGCATCTCAGGGGTCTTGTCTTGAAGAACTCATACTCGTTTCTATCATTGATAGTCTCTCCTCCTGAAATTATGATACCTCCTTTTTGATTTCGAGTTATTTCATCGTTCTCAGATAAAAGCGATGCATCTAGTGCTGCGATACCATACAGTGATGAATTTTCAAGCTTGTTGTTCTTCATTTCAAGTAGGGAAGATTCTTCACAGTCAATCACATTCTGAAGAAAAATGCAGTTTCCTTGACACTCCCAGATAGCATTATTTGCAATGCGAATTTCTTGCATGCTGAGGTTTTTGATTCCAAGTCCATCCTTTTTCGAACGTAGAATTCGATTGCCATGCACATTTATTTTGCATTTATGATGAATCATGTTCTCTCCAAATATACTTATGCCATATGCTTTACTGTCACTAATATTGCAACCTTCAATGATAATTCTACGGTGCAAGTTCCGGTCGATTTGTTTTGAAAAACGGATATTGATGCCGGATTTTTGAGGGTTTTGAATTGTAGATTTGTATATTTTCAAATAGTAAGGGTTTGAGATGTTGATAGCATAGTAATGACAGTCTGCAAAGTAACTGTTCTCAACGGTGATTTTGGAGAGCAACAGACTTTCAATCCCTGTAGAGAAATTATTGATGTTGCAATTTTCAAGGATTAAGGATAGATTTGGTCCCTCTTCTTGAAATTGAATTGTCCTTGGATATTTCAAAAGAAAAGCAACATCAGTTGGTTTGCTTCCTGTGGTTTGATCTAATTGATGGTTTAGGCTTTTGATCTCACAATCACTCATTTCAAGCACAGAGTTGCATTTCAAAATAAATAAAGGGAGTGTTTTATCTTCGCTGACCCCAACATCTATGTTGACTCTAGCATGCGTACTAGAAGTTTTTGTGGATTTACTCCCCAAGTTCTTGCTTCCCTCAGTCTGATGTGCACCTGCCAGAGATGATAATTAGGAATTAAATACCCGTAGAATTCACATTAATTTACTTCTTGATGTGGTCGCTTGTAGTTTAGCTGTCTTCAGAGAAGCAGATTCGAAAACAATTTTGCATTCACGGAAAGATACTTTCTTGTTGAGTTTGGGATAACTGGACAAGTCTATAGTAATAGAGCCTGCGACTTCGATGACTGAGAGCGGAGAGCCAACAATTGTCAGTGGTTTCGTAATGATTAAAGAGCTTATCCTAACAACTCTTTCAGGGAGATGGATGACTTCGCTCTCTTGACAACTCGCAAGCACCTATTTGATTATGAGAAATCTTTTGCTTAGAACATCGCTACTATCAATGATTTATTACCTTGACGAACTGATCGATCTCATCTATCTCAGCTAGCTGATTTTTGATTTCTTCAAGTTGCAAGCGACTATCCTCATTTGTGAACAACTTTCCATATACGCTGTTTCTGTTATCTTGATTGTGTGCCGAGTCGATCTTCTGTTCTCCAGTGTGATGTACTGAGACATGAGGTGTGTTGGTAAATAAATTTTTAGGTATAATCGACACATTCTCATTGGAATCAACTATTCCATTAGAATGGTGAGAGATGTTTTGAATACTCCTCATGTTTTTAAAATCTGAGTTGTAGATATGCTGTCGCATGCTTATATCTTCTTCGTTTGGGGGAACATGCTCTATGAAGTGTAGATCATCCATATTTGGTTTATCGCCTTTAACTTGTGGAGTGTGTTGATTTCTCATATTTTTGGCTATTCTTTCGAATATCTGATCATTGCTGAAGCTAGTTTGCTGCGAAGTTGTCTGTTTGAAAAGATCGAGTTCTCTCAGAGTTAAGGATCGGGTGGTCAATGGGAGTTTGATTTCATTATAAAGTTTATCTTTGCGAAATTCATATTTTACTTCTGCCTCAGAGTTGTATTTCCGATATTGGTCGCGAAGGACAACAGAATTCGCTTCAAAATTATGGAAATGACATTTGTTGTGTGGACTCGTAAGTGTAGATGGTCGATGATTTAATTCACTTTCATTCATCGTCTAATTCATTCACGAGATAATTTTTATTAACTCCTGTCAAAAGCGGTGTTGAGCAAGACAACTCATTCACTCGAAATCAACTAAGATGTTCGAAGGAATTTCCTCATTATGAGCGTTTTTTAAGCCTTGTATAATTTAATCAATCCATATGAGATCTGGATGAAGGAAAAATTCCTGAAATCCCAATAAGACAATTCTAAATGTTATGAAACATAGGAACTAGACGAACTTTCTTCTCATTGAAGCTATCGATTCACTTTTTTAATCCCATTTTTATAGGCCACGAGTTCCCTCAAAAAGACCCCAGAAAATCAATTCTCAGAAGACAACGGTCCTGAGTTTGCCATTCATTTTGATTGAAATATAGGCATGAATTTCTTATTCTGCGGAAAGGAAACGGTATAAGCCATATTTGTACTTACTTAAACGTATATAAATTTGTTAGTTAGATCTTCAATTGAGACTTGAGGTTGCTGAAATGTCCATTTGTCATCGCAAGAGGGAGTTTAAAGCTTGAAAAAATTCACCAAAATTAGCTGACCATTTTGAATCCTTGTAGATCTTAACCAGATCGCTGACAATTTACTGAATCAAAACGAACTGAAGTAAACTGAAAATGATATTTGAAAATTGAAACGAAGATTTGAAAAACTTAATCTTAATATCTAGTATTGCCTAAAGTTTTGATAGAGCATGCTATATTGGTGACCCACAAACATCATGATGAACTTTTTACAAATTTCGATTTTTCTAGAAATAGATAAACCCGTGGAAAACAGATTCAAAACCTGTACATTAATAATTATGGACCCCCATCACGTAGCATTATTCTTCCTGACAAATGTTGTTCTGATTCTTATCAGATTAGAATTAATTAGCCTAAAGACTTCAGTTTTTTCTCATGGAAAGCTCATGATTTCGCAGATTTGAATTGACTACCTCATCGATTAATAGAATTTTACTCGCAAATACTCGAAAAATAAATTATTAATTCAGCTTAGTTTACATAGCGTTAAAGCTCATTAACTTGGAATAAATAAAACTAAGGGATATAATTTCGAACAACCTAGTTCACGGATGTTATCTATGATGAATAGAACAACTTCTCTGCAAATTGATACAAACCAAAAGCAAGCATCTGTGGAGGAGCAATTAAAAACGGAATGTAAGCCCAATAGAATTTTAATAATAGCTCAATATTTTCTTCCAATGTGGAATAGATGCTCTCAAGTTAACAGATAGCCCGAGAGCAAATGAGGAAAGCTTTTTTGTGGTTAAACAGAGCGATAAAGCCAGAATAGCCAAAGAAAACAGAAGAGAAGTTGGATTTGAATACGACAATGATGTGACGTCAGACACCTTGCTATGCCAGAAGATATTGGAAACTAATACTTATAATCCTACATTCGAGAACTTGATTGATTTTTCTGATGATCTGACTCGAATTCTAGTAAAACCAGAACCTTCCTCATAAACTTAAATTGCCATATTGCTCAAGGCGACCTCACAAGTAACTGACTCAAGGAATGCTGGCTCGGTGATTGGTATGACAATATTTGGGGCCGTAGGGTTTTTAGCTCTAAGCTTCACGATCGTGGGGGCTCTCGCAGGTTTCTTTTTTGGTATAACTTTATTCAAACGTAAACTAATCAGGTGGTCTCCTTGGCGTTGGCATGGGGCGATATGCTGGGAGGAAAATCACAAAAAGAATGAGAAGAAAGAAAAAAATTACAAACGAAGAGCTCTTTAGACTTAAGCTTAAGTGTTTAATTAAAATGGGCAAAATTCAGCAGTCTGAAATGAAACATAACCTGAACAAATATAGAATTCAACTGGAAAAGGTAACAATAGCATCCTCTCGTCTTAAAACTTGCAAACTGTAGCAAATCAACGCTGCTAACCTTTTTTTCCCCTCTCATTTTCGATATTTACAATGATAATAATTTCGAATCAATCTAGATACTTGAAGAATTTGCATTTGCTTTTGATCTCTCGCTTTATGAGAAACCAAAAAAAGTTTCTGCAGTTCTCATGAAATTGCGCAACTTCCTGCTCAACTCGACGAATCAAAAAGCTATATTGTTATCTTACAAGCTTTTGAAAAATTATCTAAAGCTTGTTCAGGACGACCGTCAAGAGATCGAAAATGAGTAGCCAGGAAAAAAGCCACTAAAATATCTAACTTTTCATATTTGATCCAGGATTGCAAGCAAGGTGTACACAGTTTTCATGCCTTTCAAAAAGGCTCTCGAGTTTAATTCGAAGAATGAAAATAAAATTGCAAAAATTACAACTTACATCAAAATTAATTCCTTCATTGCAAGGTATTTAATGAAGTTTAACATAGCATTACCAGCTGTGCGCTAGACCTGAAATTCAAGAAATACTCCAGAAAATTCCTAATCCCTATGCATCAGCAGACTTTTTACAAAATTTCAAATCTAAACTTAAAGATTCTGCCGATATTGAAGAAAAAGTCGGCCAAGTTCTCAAATGTAATCTCTTAATTTTCTAATGAATACTGAGTTGATGCAGGGGAGCCAAAAAAGGTTCGCGAGGCTCTTAATAATATTGAAGAAAGCCCTTTGACTGATAAGCGAAATCGTGCTCGTTCGAGGTCACCAATTGCAGACAGAAACGGTCAAAATATCGAAATATCTCCCTCATGTATTGTGCAAACGATTGCGACACTCTTTTTACACCAGAAATTTCATAGTTACTTTAAAGCAAGCCTCTCAACAGAAGAGAGAAGAGCAACCCGAAATGATTCGGGCAAAGCCTCTTGAAGATAATAATCATCGCAGTGAAGAGGGTGTGCTAGCTGGTTTAAAGAAACCTACTACTAATGGTGTCAAGTTTAACTCACCCAAGTCTCTAACAGAAAGCCCTACTTTACGGCCTTTGAATGACGGTGCAATTTCATATGAAGCTGAAAGTTCCATTGACTCTTCAAATGATGAGGATATGGATCAAGAGGAGCAGAAGAAGATGATGGAAGACTCTTATTTATTCATGAAATCTAAAAAAGCTAAAAGGGACCAAGAGAAGCAGGTCCTCATCCCTTCCGAGGAAGACTTTAATGCAGCGATGTCCTTCTTCAAGCAGAAAACGAGTGCACAATTGGTCTTAAATGATCATTCTAGCAGTCCGTCAGTTACCATCATAAAGAGGAAATATAATTCAGATAATCGCTGTCAACCAGAATATAGACATGGTCCTGGTAGTGAAAAACCCAAATCTCAAATCATCCAAAGACACTCTGATCCAGAAATTAATGATCCAGAAATAAGTCCTCTTTATCGGGAATCTCTCATAGAAGATCCTAAGCCTATTCGGAATATTAATTTGGAGGCTCCTTTAAAGAGCAGAAATACAGATATTGTTCTTGAAACCAAAACGGTTGAAAATAAAGCGGAGCCAGCTCAAAAGCAAATTGACACTAAACAAGAAAGTAAGATTAAGTTCTTTCATAATTATTTATCGTATTTTTTCCTCTTAGTCATTTTCCAAAAGCTGCTTTCAATCACCGCTGACACCCATAGCAAGTGGGATGTAGTCAAGAATGATAAGGAGCTAAAAGTGTATAAAATAAAGGTTGAATTCCTGTGTTTTTTCATCTAACTTACATCATTATTTGGACATTCACAGCCTGAAAATAGCGATGTAGTCCTAATCAAGGCTTGGGCTTACCTAAGCGACATAACCCCGAAGCAAATTTTTAAGTGTATATACGATACAAATATCCGAGGCAAGTGGGACACCGTTCTCCATAATCCACATGTTGTCGAAAAAATCGATGACAATTTTGATATCTTTTATTTTTGCGTGAAGGTACAGCTGATTGATGTACAATGTTCACTTATTCTTTCGAAAAGGCTCCTTTTGGTGTGTCCAATAGAGATTTTGTGCAAAAAAGATATTATCAATACGACTACCCAGAGCAAGGCGATATTATTATTAGCTTCCAGAGTACTACTAATCCGAAAGCTCCACCCACCAAAGGGACTATCAGAGGAGAGACTCATATTGCTGGCTACATCATCAAAGCCGCCAAAAATGGCAAAGATTCGGAGCTACATGTGATAACTCAAGTTGATATTAAGGTACACAAATAATGCTCAATAGCAAAAATCATAACCTAATATATAGGGTGCCATCCCCAAAACGATTGTTAACTTTGTTGCTGGTCGTGCCCCTGCTGAATGGATCACCAAACTGAAGAAAGCATGCCATACTTTTACCAAATAATAATTGTCGCTGAGTATCATCATTAATCTCAATTTCTAACCAACAAAATGACGAGGCGTTCTTCTCAAGAAGACGGCTTCTAAGTGAATTTTTTTTTTTTCAAGTTTGAAAGTTTTAGGTACGTTAAGAGTTTATTCTGTGGGTTGTATATGTATTTCATTCAACTCTCAAGAAATAATCTATTTAATATCATGAAATATAACTTTCACGAAAACAAGACGCGCATTTTAGGATAAGGATTCGAATCGATGTCCTTGAGACTTTTTCTTACTTTATTGACAATGCTCATAAACTATGTACGCTATACATTCCATAAATAATAATGCGAAAAGATGAGCAAATTTTTTATATGTTAAAAGCAAGCTAATCACTGACAGAGCGATGGGAACTAGGTAGACATATTTTCAGGCTTGAATTCCTCATTGTTAATTTTATAGACTTTTTTGGGCTTTACAGGAGCAACTTCCTGAATTTCCTCCTTCGATCCATTTTCTACCTTTTCGTTTTGCTCTCCGGTTTTAGTTTCGTCGCCTTCTGCCATTGTTTCCTCTGTTGGACCATTTTTGGGGTTAACATTTTCTTTCGTTTTGTTGGCTTTGCCCAAAATAAATATCTCCTTCGGGAATTCCATGCCGACTTCTGAAACTCTATTTGTCACAGCAACTGTCTCTCTGTATGTTTTTGGTTTTTTAAGTTCGAACTCGCTCAATTTTTTGTTAAAAACATCGAAGTAAGCTTTTTCTTCTTCGCTAATCTCAAGAGTTGAGAGCGATTCGAGTCCCTCCGGAAATTTGATCTTTTCTTGGCCCTAAATGAAAGAGATTTGGGATTACTCAAGTTGTCAAGTAGATCGGCAAAAAATACCTGTTCTACAATAGGTTTAAGAGGTTTGTTGACGTCGCTTGACAGGGAAAAAATATTTTCCAGAGCTTTTAGATCGAAATCAAGGGTTTCAAGATCTTTAAAGGAGTCAAATTGCCAGTGCTCAAAGACTGTCGAGAAGTAGAGTTTTATTGAGGATTCTTTAGAAAGCGGATTTGATGATGAGCAGATATTGTAAATTTCAAGAATTTTTTTGAAAAATTCTTTGAAGATCACGATCTTCGTTTTCTCCAGATCAGAACTGTCCTCAGGTGCAATGATTAACTTCTGGTTTTCAATAAATTCTTCAATTGCAGTGTCATCCGCTTTCAAAATGACTCCAGAAAACGAAATTATCAGCTTAATAGTTTCGTATCAGAAGAAATTCTCAGGAGATTAAAAACTTACCTTACAAAGGAGAGATTCAAATGAGTACATATTATTGCTCAAAACTTCCACAAGGGAGGGTGCGCTTAGTGACTTTAGAATTTTCATGTAATCTTCTGGTTTCTAAAATTTGAGAGAGGAGGTGTTACTCAAAACACGCTTCTGAGAAAGGTTTTTACTCTGATAAGGTGAGAGTTTTCTCCCATTAAGAAAAACAATGTTTCGAGAACCACGTCCACAGCTGATACTTTTTGAGTAGTGTCCTCTGTAGCAGCCAAGACTTCAAGCTTGCCAGTGTGAAGTTGTTTTTCTTTGGCAGTGGATTCGATTTTCCCCACAAGTGCTATTGTCAAGCTGAGGATAACTTCTCTTAAATCTTCTACTCTGGTTGTTAAATCCTTCACAAAGGTGAGTCCATGAGCAAAATTTTAATTAGTACGATCAAAGTGTAGGACAGCAGAGAAGCTGTGTTAGAGTTCTTGACGATAAGGAGGAGCTTTCCAAGAACAGTGTTCACAAACCATTCTAAATCTTCGATGTTTGCGTAATTATTATTTCGGCAAATTCTGATGATGGTTTCAATGGTGGCATTTGAGAGTGAAAGATCCGCTTCAGAGTCCAACGTGCCAAGCATCATGTTCACTGCTGCTTCAAGAGTACCAGCAACTGCGTATTTCTCGAAAATCTCCAATATCACTCGCTTTGTATTCTTATCGCCCTTTTTGAAGGATTCCAAAAGATAGTCGAGGCAGGTCTTTATGAACTCAGGATTGTTCTTCAATACAATCTTCAGTGATCGAAGACCCAATGTACGAACTGAAGGAGGGATTAGCCATAAGGATGAATTAAGACTAAATCAGTTTTACGATTTCCATCTGAATTATCGATGAAAGACTTGAGATTTTCGCATGCTTTTGAATAGAGGGCATCATAATCTTTGAAGTGCTCAAGGATGCAAGAAATCAGTTCGTACTCAACAGATTTGGCCTTGATGTTGTTGATGCCTCTGGAGAAGAGATCTAAAAGCTTCTTCTTTAGTCGAGGTTCCAAGTGAATGAGCTTATCAAACTAAAAAGTATGATTTGGATAAAGGAGCAAGAAGCCAGTGGTACTATTTTAATTAGTTTGATAGCCATCCAGTTGTTCTTATTCTTCTCGAGTAATTCATACAACGGCTTGATGAGCACAGGATGTATTTGAGGGTGGTATTTAATGACTAAGAAAGCTGTGGATACGAGATTCGTCTGAACACCTATCATTAAACTTTGCCATTACTGCAGCTTAAAAGATCATTACAAATATTCTTTTCTCCATTGAGTTTTCCGATCACTTTATCGATATACTGAGGAATTATTTCAGGAGATTTCCTAAAGATTGTAACAATCGTTGCTGACGCCTTCTTTCTGACAAGCGCTTTATTATGTGAAAGCAGATTTATAAGCTGATTTAGCACGACTGAACCAATATCATGGTTGCAAATATTTCCAAGGCAACTCAAAGCCAGGGATACCTCTTCTCCGTTATTCTTTGTGATTTCCTACAACACGATACTGATAAGCCCGAATAATCGGCAATAAAAAGTGTGCCTTCTTGAAGAAGTTAGTTGTCAGGAGCATTGCGTCGGTACTGGAAGCAAACAGATGGGAAGCGATAACGTATCCAACTTTTTTGATCTGCAGATCTGAGTGACTCATACATTCCATCGCACAAAAGCACGCCCATTTCCAGTCATAGTTTTCATTCATGAACTGTTTTTTAGTCACAAAAAAAACATCAGAAACCAAAGAATTGTGTGTTAACTTACATAGAAATATTTGAGTAATGCTTTAGCTTTGACATTCATGTCACTAGACTTAGCTTCTTCCTTCATTTCTTGGTAACATTGGAAGTTGTAAGTTGTCAAATCGACGCTCGAGTTCTTGGAGCCTTTGACAATGTCTTCGAGGCTCTTCTGAAAAAGATTCATATTACGTGTTTGTTTATTTTGGAAAATAGCGAACGCTTAATACTTATCAATTTTTATTCCCAATAAGGTTTTCGGTCACTTGATTTGTTCTCTGTAATGTATTGTTTTCGGTATTCGTTTAAGAAAAACCTGATATAAAAAAAAAAGATCTCCCTATCACTCTGCAACAATTCATTCCCGACTTCAATACTTGAAAACTCTCGACGCCTTGAGTGACTTGAGGCTATCAGCAATTAATCTGGCAATCACCCTAAGGCAAGTTTCAATAGTTTCAAAATTATTTTAGAGTCGTTGCTTTTATGATTATACCCCAAGGTCCTAGTACAAAATAGACGATAAATCACGCCGATGAGGTCGTCTTTATTTTTATTGTTGCTTCAAGGAGAGTTAAGCAATAAAATAATATTAGTGTCACTAAACTGGATGAATATTTCAAAAGTTAGTCTGAGTTCCGCCCTGAAAATTGATCGCAAGTGACAATTAATAAATGAAAAAAATTAATTACTTGAAATAAAACAAATGCTAAAAAGCTTGAAAAAAAAGGAGCTAGTCTTCTCTTGTGTCCTTTCATAATATTCCTAATAAAGGAGGATATGATTAAGGGTAGAACTTATCGGGATTATGTGGTGGATTCTGATATTTTCTCATTAAAAACTGGAGAAGCAGACCGTAATCTTTGGTAGATAAAATAATATCTTATGTTTCTAATTCTATGTAATATTATAGAGTTGAAATTGTAATGGTAATTTACGAGTGCTGTTGAATCATTTACTCATCATTATTATTTTTATAGGTAGTTCACTAAGCATAAACGAAATTACGTTAAATTAAAATGGATAGTCAGCACCAATTATTCAATCAAAATTTGAGAGTCGAAAACTTAATTCTGTTTGATGAATTTTTTCGAGTAGTTAATTACATCAAAACTCACATTACTAAGATCAATTTACGGACAAGATTTCTAATCGTTCTGAATGAAACAAGCATGATTTCTTTTGTAATAGTAGCGCTTCGCTGCTTAGTATATTGTTGATTGAGTGAGAAAACAACAACGACAAAAACTAGCTAAAGCTTCTGAAGTAACCTAAAAGTAAATTTATAGTATCTTAAAATAACTTTACTTTAGTGGTCCTGAATAGAACTAAAAGGTACTACAGTAAATAGTGTAATGATGATTTTTTACTAAGCCGCAGTCTCAAGATGAGTTGAAAACTGTAAAGAAGTTTGCTGGGCTTTTTAAATATGTATTTTCCGTATCATGTATGACATATTATTAACATTTAGATCTTGCTAATATTTTGAATTTGACCAACATTATCATTGTAATGAAAGTTCTAACATATAGATAACTAATTGACTTTTAAGACCGATTACTCATCTGTCAGGTATTAATTGGACTTTTTCCATTTTTCAATATTTTTCAATATTAATGAAGTCTCTCTGATTTACTCTAATACCAGGACTATGGTTGACACTTTATTATATGATTCTCTTTAGAAGCTCCAAATTAGACAGAGAGAGATAGATATTAAGCCCAGGATCAAGTTGAGCTTATTATCAGTATTGCCAATTTTCTCTATCTTCTCTCGGGCTAATGAGACATCAGTGAGAAATTAATATCTCAACAATGATGATGTCAGATTGGGGGTGTTTCATTTAGCACTGCATCAGTTTTCAAAGTTTTTAATTTATTTATTAAATAATTTAAAATCTCAGATTTATGACTCTTCAAATGTTTTTATTAACTCTCTATTCACACTGAAAATAATAATTATATTTTCAAATAATTAAGAGAGAGAGTGTTGGTGTTTTGTACCAGCTTAAAATTGTTTTTGAGTGAGCAATTGAATATATGGACTAATCTTCTTGACTTACTTCTTTGTGTGTGTTCCTATGATGGGCACATCAAAATGCACTCTCACTCACCTCGACCAAATTAAATTGTATCGGGAGCATCTAAAATAGAATATTCACAAACTCAAATTGAGAAAAACTATTAACTACGTAATTCAATTTGTACTGAAATTTCAATTTTGTAGGTAAGATGGTATAAATTAATAATAGAACGAAAAAAACTCAATACTAAATTCAAAAACTCAAGATTTATTTCATATATATTATATTTACTGCAGAGTACTAATAATCAATTCATAACTCGTCATTTGGCATTACTAGTACGGTTAGCTCAATACAGATTTTGTAAGGAAATAGCAGTTGAGGTCTCTTTTTTAATTTCATAAGAATCTGAAGTTGTTCTCTCACTCTACTCCAGTATAGTAATTTTCTATGCCTTAAGTTCGAATTGTCCTGAATATTTTGCAAATTACTCAAAACTGATACTCGTTTAAACATTTAAAAAGAACGCTTACAAAAATGATCTCTTCAGACTGGCTGATGCTCCTGGGTGCCTTTTTGATCTTGATAGTGGTCAAAATATTCCTTGTGAGGAGAGCATATAACCGCAAACAGCTTTGGTATCAAAGCCCCAGAGTCCTCGCTTTTGACTTCAACAAACAGAAAAAAGACAAGATCATTGCCGATAAATATAGGGACTTGAATATTCTGGACAAGCTCTTTTTTAGGAACCTCTCCATTTTCGAGATAGAATGTACTTTTACTCACTGACCTTCTATCTAAAGTCTGTTCTTATGAAGGGAATAGCAATTCCGACACAAAAAATGTACAGACACTGGTTGATCGCATTAAGAATGCAGCTACCTTACTCTATACGGTTATTGTCCAGCATGATGAGCAGCTAGAACACAAAATAATCAAAAATAAACTAAGCAGCCTCCGAGGATCTTTTGATCAAGTAATAATTTCTCTTTTTTTTAACTTTCGTCCTAATGGAATTTTTGGTCCTGCTAGATGAGAAATTTCCTTGATGAAGTGAGAAAGACACCTTTCGAGAAAGTCTCCTACCTCAAAAAAATTGAGAAGATGACAATCGATGCGTACATAAGGGATATTTGTGATGCTTTTGGCGTTGAGCCAGCTAAAACCCCTTACGATGATCCCCGAGAAGTCCTACAGAATGACAAGAAAGACTCAAAGAAGGATAAAGAGAAAAAGAACCAATAATAGCTGGCAATCGTTTCCGGAAGAACACTTATTTTTTCATCACTTCAAATCATTTGAATCGTGTATATGAAACGCAGTAAACCCAAGCAATTATTATCATCAAAAAGTTTCTCCCAGGAGCAAAAATTCCATATTTTTTTTGACTTCAGAACATGGCTAAAACTAAAAAATCCGTATCTCTAGCTCTCTCAATCACTAATAGCGAAAAAGCGGGGCAGAAACATAAGGGTACACCAGGTGCAATGGCTTGTCAAGATGTGTAAGAGTAGTAGCTGCAATTAGCTCCCATTAGGATTGACCGAATTAGGATTGCATTAATGAAATTTGAGAAATAAAAATCCACATGTGAATAGTCATCCAATAATGAACAAAGTAAAACCAAAGAATATTTATCCATAACAAAAAGCGAAGTACATCAATTTATATACCTTTCATTAAATCTCAAAATCTTCAAAGGAAAAAATTTCTTTCTATCTCTATCTATAAAGATCAAGGTAACGTGGAAGGCATATTTATTCCTTTTAAACAACTTTCAATTCTTTTCCATACCTTCTCCGGAGGAAGTCCAAGGTCTTCAGCCAGCTCTTGTACGGCACTGTTGTCGCTGCTAAGCATTTCCAATCGGTAGTACTCTCTCATTTCGGCATCGTTTGAATGCACACCATTAGGAAGGACAACGCTTAGTGCTTCGCACACTCTGTCTAACTGCTTCTCGCTTGCGACTTGATATTCTAAAGGTAGCACAGAATTTTTTGTCCATAATGCACTGATTCTGATGAGATCAGTCAATGCTACTGAAGGGCCATTGGAATCTTTCGAGCTACTCAGAAAGGAATGGAGTTTAAGATCTTTGATGGTTCCACGCTGATGAGGATCAAATCGAAGTGCAAGACAGAGAAAATCTGTGAATTCCTTGCTGAATTTATTAGCTTTTAAAAAATCGAGAATAGTTATATGTTTAATCTTTTTGTCTCCGATCGTTGAAGTCAATTTGCTGTGTTCAAAGCTACTTTTCATGTTTGATATAGCTTCTTCATCATGTATCAAGCAGCATATTCCGGCTGACGAACCATCGGACTTTTTTCCATGCTCATCCAGGTAACTTTTCATTTTTTCAATCAAATCGCTCGACTCAAAAAATTCCAGTCCACCGACGGCGCAAATCAAGAGAAGAAAGCCGAAGCTATAGATATCTTGGGTACGACTATAAAAACTTTCTTGACTTCGTCCACTGATATCTTTGATGCCCGCAAGGTGCTTCTGCCAACCTGATGGATTGTTTAGTGGCAACATTTCATGCAAACTATTCATATTGTGCTGTGAGTCAGAGATTTCTGAAGTCATTGTAGTTTAATACCTCATTTTTTCGAAGGTTCGTCCACCAGAGTGGCTAAAACTGCTCTGATTATGATTATTTGTTCGATGTGATATTCCCAACGAGAGCTTGATTTTGTATAAGAATCATTATGATCAAATTCGTCCAGAAATTGCTTACTTTAATGTTGCCCTGTCTATCAAAGAGTACTTGAGATGGTGCGATCGCTCCATGAGCAGTATTTAATTTATTGTGAATATCTTCAATGGCCGAAAGGACAGGAGCCGCAATCGCCTTAATGGCTTTCTCGGGAAGGTTTCCAACAGACTCTAAAAGATTCTAAGCAACCAATTAGCATGCGGGATTTAATTTCGCCAAAGTTTACCTGCAAGGACCCGTTATTCATCATTTCCATTACAATAGAAACACATCCTTCTGGCGAATTCCAGTAGCAAGAATAAATTTTTAAATGAAGCTTGCTCTTCTCAAACTGGTTCTGCCAAGAGGTTATCCATTCTTTTAAATTGTTTCGTGCTTCTCTAGTGTTTAGAGGCTCCTCCTAGATTTTTTTTTTTTGTGACTCCAAGCAAGTGTTTTCAAAATTACTTTGACTGCATACAGCTTTAACGTTGGAGCGTGAAGCATTTTTTTAACACATCCGCTTTCATGAGATGATTTCATAATCAGAAGTGTGATCATTGAGCTCAGTTTTAAAGGAACCGGTTCTTTGTATCTTCGATGAGCATTTTCCTTTTGAAGTCTATTTAATTTTTCCAACTTCTCTTCAGAAACCTCTCCTTTCTCGATCAGTTCCTCGCTTATTTTTGAAAGTAAAATATAGTTCTTTAAAGGGAGCAGAGGGTTCTTGTGCTTCTTTCTATCGTGCTTCTTCTTCATCATAAGCATATCATTTTCAGATTTGCGGATATTAATGTCGTTTTTCTAAGGATTGGTAATATTAAATTCAGCAAGCTATCTACAGTAACGCTTTTACTTGTTTCAAAGGGGATAACAAATTTGTAACTTGCTTATACTCTTGAATTTCTACCATTTGCTCGATATTTTGTAATGCATCTTGCTGATTTGGCAATTTATTCGAATTCAGTCCTCTATTAAATACATTGATTTCAGAGTGCGCATTGAATTGTGTATTACTTTGATAGATTCACGGCAGACTTTTGAAATATACCTCCAAACGCAGGTGGCAGCTTCTTTGACACTCTCGGAGCCTTTTTCCATGTGTTTTTAAAATCCTCCTCTTCTTCTTGCACTCTCTTGAGTTCTTTTGCATTAGCTCCAGAGATTTGATTGCTGACTTGTTCATTTGGTGCTGAAACGAAAGAATTTTGTGTTATTTTGTTAGACATGCCATTCGAATTTGTCTCAAAGTTTTGGGCAGTAGTCGGATGAATCTTTTTTCTTATTGAATCATTAGTGTTTTGACGGACTCCAGACTGAGCGGATTCTTCAACTGCTTGCATTTGAAAAAGAGTGATGAAAGTTTTATTTTTGAGAACTTCTTGTTAAATTAGAGTAACAGGCAATTTTTAAAGTTATTGGAAATAATCAAATTCATGGGTAATGCTTCAGTAATTTGAAGTTGTCAGAAAAATTTTCAGTTTGCGCTTTGACAGTAATGAATATAATGCAGCAGCTATGATGTTTTTCATTTTGAATTTAGTCTTAATATTTACGTAGATCATAGGTTTTGACGACATTTGAAATGAATTTTCAAATTAGTTGACTATTTTGATCGAGAAAATCTTAGCATTTTAACAATGAGCAGCTGTCCATACTTTCTCGGCGCTAAGGATTGTAGAAGTTTTCTTGTCCCTGGTGAAATTGATGCTTGCAAGTCAACCACATAAATTATTTAAATTTCAGAGGCTTCGAAACTTTGCTGGTGGTCGTCGCATAGGCAAAGGAATCTAACAAAAAAAGTCCCATATGAAATTAGTTTGCTCTTTGAGATTTTGCATTTGTTTCACAATTGCTTGAGATAACTATGGTCGATTTTTTAAGGCCATTTGGGCTATTTCACTATTTAATAGTTACAACAAAGTTTACAATTTATTCCAATATTTCTAGTTGGGCACTTAATCCTCACGAAGATTATATACCTCAAAAACAAGAGCGGTTTATTGGAGGAGGTATATAATATTATTCAATTAAACTCATTAAATTTATTTTGAGCATCTATAATCCTAACTCTTTCAAGACATCTTCAGCTGAATATATTGTAGGCGGACTCCAGTAGTTGGCACTGTTGTATTGTTTTATCTCAGTACTAAAATATGTGAATTAACTTTGAAGCAAGTCAAAAACAAAAAATACTCCTCTTTATCTTGGTCATCTTCTTCCTTGGCTGCATTGGTAGCTGAGACCTGAGCAGGCTCAGTGAACCAAGTTTGGTCTTCTTCCTCAATTTCCTCATCATCTTGCTGAGCTGTAACTGAAATTTGTAAATTTAAAACAAGATCTCACACATCTATTACCTGTATGCGAACTGAATTTGATATTCATGGTATGTTTTGAATTGTATTCATGATACCTTGAATTCTCTCCTGAGGTTGCACCTTTGTTATTATTCTCACTTTCCTCCTGAGTATCGTTATTTTCTTTCCTGAGAAGATCCAGAATAAACCCAATAATCATAAAAATATTTTTACTCATCAGTTTGCTGTTGTTCAGCGTTCTTCGCGAAAAGCTTGGAGAACTTTTGCATAAAATTCTTATCAAATAAACCCAATTAGCTTGGTGCAGTAAAAAGTGCTCATACAGGAAGATCGAGCACAGGAGGTTCTGTTTGTTCCTCCTCCTCAATATCTTTCACGCGTGGGTCTTTTCCTCCAAGGTTAGTTTTGAATTTTTCATTAAATACATCCAAAAATGTTTCAACGTGTGTCTTCCATCCTGGATCTAGATTGCATTCAATTTCAAATCAGGATCGAGATGAGGTTTGCATACGGTTCTGGACAAAATTCTTAATATAATCGTCATTGGATTCATTTATCTTGTTTGACAATCTCACAATATGACCAATATACCCTTTGGTGGTTCTCCGATCCTCTTTCCTTAAACAACCAATCAAATTTTTGAAACGCATCAAATCGTACTCAGAAAATAAATAGTTTGGATCTCCAGCGAGTTGAATAAGCAAATCCAAGAGTTTGATCTTTTCAAAAAGCTATTAATCAAAGAGGCGAATGATAAATGCTGTATTAGATGGACTCAGTATCATTACGTATGTCTGTAACATATTATTAGGAATGTCTAGAATTGTGTTTATAATCTTTTCGACTTGGTTGTGTAGCATATTGTTCCATTCAAACTCTGCAAAGAGCGCGAGAATGTTTTCAAGTAGATTGCACTCCATAAGTTTTGAAACAATAGAAGGCTTGTTCATTTTAATAGCAAGGCTGACCAGCTCAATAACTTTCAGCCTAGCAGAGCCTAGTGGTTTGGTGGTCTTTCCGAATGTATTTTTGATGTCAGGGAACTAGAAGGGTATAATCAGTATTGAAAAATAGATGCAGGTAGATATTCTACATCTGTATTCTTGCAAAACTCAGCAAGACGATCCATATTTGCCACAAAAGATTTGACAACAGGTGTCTCGTCGTCATATTTAAAGCTTTCAGTTTGGTCGGGTTGCTCTTCAGCTGTCAACAGCCGCAAAAATTGAAGATGTGAGTAACTGAAGTGAAAGTTACGCTGGTTTTCGCTATTTTCGCTAGGCGGTTTGGCTGTGCTTTGTAAGATATAGTAAGCAATAATATTGCTCAATACAAGGGCAGCTGCATTGACTGTTGTCGCACTCTAGATAAAATTATTTGTCTCATGATTCCTGTCGTTCGTTCTTACATCTGAATTCAGAAATCCGAAAAATTTATCAATTGCCTTTTGATCCAACAATTTGGAGAGAATTTGAGTAGATGAATTCATCGTGTTGTATTTCGAGAAAATATCACAAACAAGAAATGCCGCGTTATTAATTTCCTATTCGAGGAATTAGCTATTTATTAGTCCACTTATCCGGCAAAGTCTACCTCAGGATCGTGGTCTTTAGAAAAATTATCAACCACAAGATGAATGATCTCAATTCTTTTTTCCTGCGCGAAGATACAATTCAATTCTTACGCAATTAAATTTCTGAATTACCACATATTTTGGTTCGCTAATGTCAGTATTTTCGAAGGTGAGGAGCCTTCCTAGTACATCCGAAATCGACTTTGAGACCATTTTCTTGACCATTTTTTCAAGAATTTGTGGGTTTCTCTCATAAATATACTTCAGCAGCTAGATAAGTGTTCCCCATTGAATGATGCTAGTGATAGTATTAAGATTTACTTCATTTAATCTCTTGGTAATTAAACTGTTGAGGACTTTGCAGAAGTAGCCTGCGGATGTATGGTTCAAAGGTCCTCCGAAGTCTAAAAATGAGAAAAGCGCATCTAAGAAGGTGTCATCTGGATTCTCTGGTTCTTCTGCTGTTTTTCTTATTAGGGGCCCAAATGCTTTTAGCAAGTTACCATCAGGATCAGTGATCACTTCATCTGTATTCTGCTCATTTTCATTTTCGCCCTCAGTAGCTGACTTCTTAGATTTGAAGAATGCTGAAGCGATTGCTTGAGATTCAGAGCTCAAGATATCTGCTGCAACAAACGGATATCTTATCAATGATTTTTAGTTAAATAAAGCAGCGAGTATCTCATCAACTTAAATGACTTCTTCTGATCGAAGTTCACATCAATTTCAGGTTCTTCAATTGTATACTTAATTAATTTTTTCAGGTTATCTTCTCTTAGCAAGCTGATTTCGTATGCCATTTAGGACAATCATAATGAAATTCTTTGCTTACAAATCAAGGAGTTTTTGATTGTTCGTTTTGATCTCAACTTGCAGGCCGTCTTCATCGAGTAATTCTTCTATTTCAAGATCTGGTTTATTTAAAAGCTCCTGCATAGCTAATGATGCTTGCATTCCATAGGCCCAAAAGGAACTATCGCAGACTATAGACTTGTACTGAGAAATTGTATTACTTCAATCCATAAGGTAGCATGTTGATGTTTATGTGATTTGTTCTTGATATGAATTAGATTTTGAAATAAATTAGTTAAATGCTATGATCGGATTGACTCAAAGTTTTAAATAATATTGCATTTTCGAACGAGAATTTATGTTCTTCTGAATTTTTGCTGGGGACATATGAGCTTATCTTTCATTGTATTCAATCTAATACTATGAATTTGATAACAAAACAATTTTTCCATAGAAGTCCTATTTGTTTTCTTATTTTCTGGGCTATTTGAATCGTTATATTAGCTTACAAGCCCTGAATTAATTGTGCTTCATTTAACCACTCAAATTTAATAAAACTTTCGTCAGTTGAAAAGATATAGGTTCGATACAGGCAGTCCTTTAGATTGACTTGTTTATAATTGTCTCAAAAAATTCTATTAATTTTGGCTTAATATGATAATTGAAACTTGATCCAAAATTCGAGGATGCAATTGATTGTCCTTCCACTATGTGTCGGCTGAGTTAGGGACTTTATTCATAATAACCAAAATCAAAGTTGATCTCAGATTGTATGTCAGCTCACTCATTCGTTCATACGATTTAATTTCTAAATAAATTATTTCAGTGAACACTTCAAAATCAGCAAAAGCTCCTGGTGAAACCATGACTACCATGCTCAAAAAGCACAATTCGCTAGATAGATCACTGATGGAAATCAAAATTAGTAAGAAAAAGGTAGATCCTGCTAGTACAATAAAAAATTCCGGTAAAAAACTCTCTTATTGAGAATGATAAAAATATATTCTCTGTTTTTTGTCAACGCTTGCCTCATACGTGACGAGGCACTTCGATTTTGTGGCATGATCATTATCATGCTTGTAGTTTCGTACTAATATATTCTGATTACTCCACCTCTTTTTAAATATAGAACTCAATTGTTGATTGTAATCTTTTGAATCTTATTGCTAGATGAAGCAAGACAAAAGAATGATGCAAATCTCGGCAGCGAGCCATACAAGAAAACGAAGACTGCCACCGAGATAACAACGCCTAAGACTCTAATTAAATTAGAAAATACATTGTTAGAGGGTGCTAAAATGAAGAATTCTTCAAGTTTCCCTTTATTAACAGTACCTGTTCAGCAAACTGGATACCAAGAAAACCCTATTTCTCGAGAGAAAAATCGGGTCGAGCCTAAATTCAAGTCAGAAAAAAACACAATTAATAACGGCTCTGGCTTCAAAATGAGCTCCACGAAGATACATCAAAAGCCTAATGATAGCTTCTCTAAGACACACGCACAGCAATTCGCCCAACAAAGCAGGTTACAAGTACAAACACTGCCTTCTGAAATGAAACCTGATCGGGTTTACAACGCCTTAATGAGATCAACTCCGCATATAAAATTGAGTGGCTCATTATATGACAATCAAGTATTATTAGTCCTACCCTCCTCGCTGTTTGGGAAATGATCTATCAATTGCTTTCTTATTTAAAAAGAAAAATCTCATAAGATTATGTATTCTGAACAGGGAAGGTTAGTAAATTGTAAATAAATACAAAAGCCAGGCCGTATACCCATTGTTGTGTTGTTAAGGCAATTAAAGTGATAAGACATTTTTTTGGAGAAAGAGAGATGATGAAATATGCCAGATTGGGAAGGGATTAGAGACACACGCTCGAGAAACGCATTATAAATGATGTGAGCGAAAGGTTGTTCTATTATAGAATTTGTGGACAGGTGACTTCATTCAGACACATTAAAATAATAACTCTTCCTTACTCTACTCAATATTTCATAATGGAAAATTATCCAATAATATGCACATTTTTTTTTGGGGGCTCACAATACAGGTATTGATTAAAACGATATATTGGAAGTTTTTAAAGTGCTTGAGTTGGAATTAATAAAGTATTACCTTTGGATACAATCTCCCACGGAGCCGAATGCTTGAACTGTCCAAGAGATTAAAGAACCCAAAATTCAAATGCAAAACCCGAAAAGACGATGTCCTTCACTCTATTTTGGACATTATCTTTCCCCCTCACAAAGTCCTAATCTGAAGAGAGTTTTTTGAATTGTAAGTTGCAGTTTCATCAATCTGATGAAAATATTTTAGTAATGAGTCTCGCCACTCACACAAAAAAAAGCTCTTACAATAGGCTGAGAGTTTTCTTTAGTATGGAAATCTATGTAGCATGTATGCACCATCCTATAGTTATATATTTATACTCCAAGGAAATTACTGGCTAAACCGTTAGAATATTATAACACCAAAATTTCTCAGAGGTAATTTAAATTTGTTTTGACAACAAGCGTAGCCTTCTTCGTATAGCAGCAAAATTGTTTCAAATTCTCACATCATTAGAAGAAAAGGTGCTTTGCGAAAATTTCAAAAATTCATCCAATTTGGCTATTGCTGATCTGAGTAATTGCGATAGCTGCCCTGAGCAATTTCCAATTTATCACCGGTAGGCCCAGTGTTTCGTCGTTGGAAATATGGATTATTATCCTTGGATATCCCTGAAAAACAAAAATTAAGCATTCACATAAATTAGTTTTTGATACAGCTGTTAACAACGCTTTTTGAAGAGCTATTTTGGTTTGACAACCCTCTCATCCCTCCCATATCTAAATTATTGGATTAGAATCAGTGTGAATCTATAACAAGTTACTTTGAGAAGCCAGTGGCAGTTTGGAGGGCTCTTTGTAGGATTGGCCTACTAAGAGATAATTTTGAACTGGATCAGCCTTAGTGACAGCAAAATTGAGAGAATTGAAATAATTTCCATCCATAACGACCGTCTTGGGAGCATTGTTCTCTCCAATATCTAATAATATTTAGATTAAATGGATGTTTTAGTAGAAGACATTGTTACTCGTCTGTGTGCCGCTTGTCATGCGATGGCTTGTTGCGTTCTTCTTAGACATTCTCACAAAATGAGGAGTCGATTTGACTTTGCCGTTATGTGAAAATGTTTTGGAAGCCAAGTCTTCTTTTGGCTAAAAAGTTTATTAGGAAAGCTATTCAACTACTAACGTTTACTGAGACCACATTGGATGATAAGACATTTTGTTTGAAGTTTGCGTCCCAAATGTAATGTGTTTGAACTCCCATTGGTTGCTGCTTTTCGATGATCTGGGGTTCTTGATACTGGAGCTCGTTGAAATAATCTGCTTTGGTTTCAATTTTCATTCTCGAGCCTAACACAGTGGATCTCTCTGAGAAGATGTCAAAGAAAGATGTACCTTGAAGTTGAATGCTCGGATCAGTCTCTTCGGAAGCAGTTGGGAATGGATTGACATTTGGGTTATTGCTTCCTCGGGGCTGAATGGCTGTCTTCTTAACATCGCTAAAGAACCTCGCGCCTCCAGCGTTCGCAGTTTGAGGTCGCTTGTGTATTCTATCAATCTTGGGCCCGGTGTCTCCCTTTCTGAGAGGAACACCAATCTCAAACTTCCTCATGTGTGTAGAAGTGCTGGCTTTGGTCAACCTGCGGAACGCCTGCTCCATTGATTCCTCATCGGTGTTGCCCAGGTCCTCGGGTATCTCGTTTTCGTGAAGAAGATTCCTTAGGTTGTCATATCTCTCTATGTAGGAGTTTATCTTGTCTTTGTTAACAATATGTTTGGTTGACGATTAATTAGAATTGCAATTACTTCGGATAGCTTGACGGTCCGCCACTGAATAGGAATTCGGATCTCTAGCAAGGTATCTCTGAATCTCTTCGTGCACGTCATCATCAGGATTTCTCTCACTCGCAGAGCCTGTTTTTTTGATTTGAGAATTCATGTATTTCAAAAAAATTTTCATACTTGGCAGTATTTCTGCGATTCCTTGAGTCTTCAGGTTTATTTTACGTGCGGAGCCGGAGAAAGTGTTGCGTAGCATGTTTCTTTGTGACTTTTTTGTCAGGTTTTGTTCCTTCTGGTTCGCTACAAAACAATCAAATTTAACACAATAATAAACTACTCTGATTATACCTAAGTATTCTCCTGCCAGTCCGCTTGGATTTGATCTCGCATTCAAACTGAGCAAGTAGTCTACTGCTCCCGTATTCGAAATCAGATTTATTTCTTGTTCGCGATAATCATACTGCCATTGTTCCAGGTTGCTAGAAAACCAATCAAAATGACTGTCTTACAGTGAGAAAGCAAACTTGATCTTTTCTTCAAGGATATCTTTCTCCATTTTCATTTTGTATAGCACTGAGTGGAGGAGTTGCGTTTTTAATTGCTTTTTGGGCCGGATAATCGGTTTGCTGGAGGTTCCCCATTGATCAGCGAATTTAGTGAGGTCAATCTGAAAAATTTTCTGGGTTGATGAATAGGGCCTGATTGACTTTGCAGTGCTCGGTCTCATGAGAGATCGCCCAGATTTATTTAAATTGGTTGTAGTGTTAGAATTAGAAACTGCGGTTCTTGGTCGGCTAGTGAAAGAGGGAAGGTTATATTAGCACGAGGAAATATGGAGTACTCTTGGATGTTGAAGAATTTGTGCAGGTTAATATTTTCATTCTGCATTGATACATTCATGTTCGAAAGATAGTCATGATGTCGAATAATTATAGGGATTGTTGTTCCGAATTGCTTCTTCTTCAGGAGCACTCTAATGATATGCAGTGAGATAGAACTGATTGCTTAGAAGTGAGGTTACGGATCCGCAGAAAATGGTCTTTTTGAAACAGCCTTCTCACTCATTTATCGTTAATAAAATTTTTGTCAATTAGTAAATGTGCATAATTTCTCCACAGAAATGCAACAACATTGAGTAAAATTTCACGGAACCTTAATCTCACTAATAATAAAGAGAGTAAAGAGGCCAATCGGTCTAGGGTCACTGCGATCAATACCGTTTTTCTCACAACCTCTTGACGCGTTCTAATATTTTAGCTTGATATTTTCTTGAAACGGCTGCGCGTTCTGTTGGGATCAAAGAATGAAAAATTCACATTGAGAAGAAATCTGAAATATCGAGGCTGTGTAGGTTGTCAAGCTTTGATTAAACTAAACAAAAGACTCCACTGATGAGAATCTACCAATCTATTTCAAATACAATTTGAATATTTTGAATAAATCCCTCTTGCTTGACTATTGCGGATTTTTGAATTAATAATTTTGAAGGATCGATTTGAGACTAGACTTTTTTTTGAGGTGCATTATTTTCTGAAAGCAATGATGATAATAAGTGTATTTGATTGTCGAACAATTTATTTATCACATTGTTTAAAGGCTTGCAAACACTTTGCTAGTAAAATTATGTTGTTTTGCAGTCATCCAATAATTCTGATCTTCATGTCTGTCGTAAAGCTCGCACTTTGAAAATCAGAGGGATTGAGCGATTTACAGAGCTAATTGAGGAAATCTTATATAACTATCTAAAATAGTCTGCAATAAATTTAAAGGAACAAAAAAGGCAGTTCAAATGGCAGAAAGAAGAAGCGAAGCTTTTGAAGAAGGCCAAGGCACTTTCAACGACAAGGGAGAACTCATTGATATCTACATCCCAAGAAAATGCTCTCACACTAACAGAATTCTCCACGCTAAGGATAAAGCATCTGTTCAGATCAACATCGGACTGGTATTTCCTATCTCTTAACCACGTATAGTAACACGTTCATCCTCAAGGTTGACGAAGCCACTGGCAAATACAACGGAAAGATGATCACTTACGGATTCAGTGGATTTTTGAGAAGCAAAGGCAGAAGTGATGCCGCTCTTGAATCGTTGTTGACCAAGGAGAAAATCATGCCTTTCACTGCTTAGAGGATGTAACCATCTGTTCCTATTTTATTAGCTGGTTAGAGTGACACTCAAGCAACCTGTCGCTTAATTCATGTTTGAAATTTCCGTATTCATCCTTAAATTTGTTAAGTGACAAAAAAATCTCCTTATTGCCCCTGTGGAACACACAGAGCCAAATCTATTTGTTGTCGACCCTACTTTTTGAAAGAAATCTAAATCTCAGTGAATAACCTTGTTTGATATCGAAGCATCTCCAAAATGAGGATTCACTGAAAACCATTAGGAGTCGCAAAAAATCGTTTGAACTTTCAAAATTTACTTCCTTATAACATGGAATTTGTATAAAAGTAAAATTGAGAAGTATAGTCACACAGATTCTCTTTATTTTGTTTTGAGCAGTATTACTAATTTTTTTTTTTATGTCAAACATTACTCTTATATCACCTTCTCAGACTACGTTTTGGGAAGTGATATTTTTGGAGACACTAATCATCGGGTATTTTTGTACAGCTTTATCGAGATTTACAAATAAAGAACTGCTATTCAAATAATTGGGTTAGTTTTCTCTGCTGTTAATCGAAATTTTCTGTACAGGAAAATTAAATCATTTCTTTGGTTTTTCTCCCTTCTTTGGTTTTTCATCTTTCTCCTTCTCAGCTTCTTTGTCGTCATCTTTCTTCTCCTTCTTCTCTTTGATCGTAATAAATTCTTTTTTAATCTATAGAACAAGTTAGCAGCTTTTTTTGGGTAAAAAAATCAAAAATACATCTTTGTATTCTTTCAAAACATATTCGATCAGTTCGAACACAACGTCTCCCTGAATTTCAATTGCGTTGTCGTCAATAACACTAGAACCGCAAGCGAATTTTTTTCCAAACTTTTTCGCAGCGTCTTTTACGGTTATTCCTGTCATCGATGGTCTGTTAGGCTTTCAAAATGGATAGCAAAATACCAAATTTATCTAATCCGGAGATGACCGTCAAAAACTTTTTCTTGTTTCGATTGTGCTTCTCCACGACGATTTTTGGAGCATCCTATTAGTTTATCTACCTGGGTATCCTATGAATGATATTACTTTAGGCTTCGCTTTCTTAGTGTCTTTTTCTTCAGTAGACGCGCCTGTTTGTCCTTTTGTCTCTTCCTCTCCACCTTTTTGACGGATATCTAAGAATGACATCATTATAATTCTGCTCTAAACATGTTTTCTCTTTACTGGAAGTGTCTGCAGGTACAAATTGAGGGAAGTTTTCTCTGAGCCAAGGAAGACACAAAGCAAAGTTTGGTCCGTATTCGCAGTATTCAGGTGGAAGTCCACATTCTGGTTTTTTTTTTAAAGAACATTTTAACAAATCTGCTGACTCTGAAATTAGTGCATACTTGGACAGTATACGACTTGCTTGGGGTATCCTAACTCAGCCTTCTTGGAAAGCTTCTCACCTTCTGTGGTCTTAATTTCTTCGGTAGTTGTTTGATCTTCTTGTTTAGGTTCCATATTTGAGTTTTATAAATTCTGTTATGATGAGATCAGATGCAGAGACTTTAACTGTCCTAAATCAAGTTAAATGCAGCTTAGCAAGCGTCAGCAGAGATAATTTTATACTGTGAATAAAGGTTAACGAGAAGTTAACTCCGGCTTTTATTCAGATATTATTGTTCTACTGGAAAGATTTCGATTTTAAGTGTCAAAAAATACAGGAATGAATAATTCTTAACCTCTGAATAAGGGATTCTGACAGAAGTAGCATTTGTATGTTGCTTTATCAACACCATTGCAGAGCAAGCCTAAAGATGAAGCGAACTTTTTGCATCTAAGATTTCAATTTTCAAAAGAAAGATTTGATAAATTAAAAAGCAAAAATTTACAAAAAGGGAAATTGATATCGAATCGGAGAAATGAGTTTGGCTTTTGATGAGTTCGGTCGTCCATATATTGTGTTGAGGGAGCAAGCACAGAAGCACAGAGTGAAGGGTATTGACGCCTTCAAAGTAAATCTAAGTTTCTGCCGGCATAAATTCTAACTGTATAATACCCAGGCAAACCTCGGCGCTGCAAGAATTATTTCAAACACCATGAAAACCTCACTTGGCCCTAAAGGTATGGATAAAATGCTCGTTAGTGGTGATCAAGACGTTTTGGTTACAAATGACGGTGCTACTATCATGGAAAAGATGGAAGTCGAACATCCTATTGCGAAGCTTTTGGTTGAGCTTTCTAAATCCCAAGATAACGAAATCGGTGATGGTACAACCGGTGTTGTTGTCCTCGCTGGCGCCCTGCTGGAACACGCCCTTATTCTTATCGATAAAGGCCTCCATCCTCTTAAAATCGCTGATGGATACGAAAAAGCTTGCGATATTGCGCTCAAAAGACTCGAAGAAATCAGTGACAACTTGGATATCATGGCAAATAATCACGAGCACTTGATTAATGCAGCAATGACCTCCCTTGGCTCAAAGATTGTCAGCAGTATTAAAAGAAAACTCGCTGAAATCTCTGTTAAAGCTGTTCTTGGAGTCGCGGATCTTGAAAGAAAGGACGTCAATTTCGAAATGATCAAAGTACATTTTTTTTTAAAAAAAACGCTTCATCTTTTCTGTTACAGGTCACCGGAAAAACTGGCGGAAGTCTCGAAGACACCGAATTGATTGACGGTATCGTCATTGACAAAGATTTCTCTCATCCTCAAATGGTGAAAACGGTCAAGGACGCTAAAATCCTCATCCTCAACGCACCATTCGAGCCTCCAAAGCCAAGCACCAAGCACAACGTCAATATTTCAAACGCTGCTGACTACAAGGCTCTCTATCAAACTGAGCAACAGTACTTCATTGATGAAGTTAAGCGCTGCAAGGACTCCGGCGCTAACATCGTTATGTGCCAATGGGGATTCGATGACGAAGGCAACCATCTCTTGTTGCAAAATGAACTCGCCGCTGTCAGATGGGTCGGTGGTATGGATCTTGAATTGATTGCTATTGCCACTGGTGGCAGAATCGTCCCTCGCTTCGAGGATATCTCTGGTGATAAGCTTGGTAAGGCCGAAGTAGTCCAGGAAGTCTCCTTCGGAACTACCACTGATAAGTTTACCGTCATCAGAGGATGCGCCAGCAAGAAGGCCCTTACTATCATGGTCAGAGGTGGAAATACTATGATTGTTGATGAAGCCAAGAGAGCCATTCACGACTCGCTCTGCGTCGTTAGAAACCTCGTCAGAGACAGCAGAGTCGTCTATGGAGGCGGTGCCCCTGAAATCGCTGCTTCAATTGCTATCAACGCTGCTGCTGACAACGTATTTCTATTGAATTTGAGCTTAGTTGCTTACCATTTGTTTCAATAATTTCTTTAGATTTCATCAGTTGAGCAATACGCTGTTAGAGCTTTCGCCGACGCTTTGGAGCAAATCCCTCTCGCTTTGGCTGACAACTCTGGTCTTTGGCCAATTGAAGCCGTCGCTGACGCTAAGGCTGCTCAAATTAAGAACAACAACCCAAGAGTCGGTATCGACTGCTTCTTAGTGGTGAGCTCCAAGTTAACTTGATACTTTGGCTTACTAATGATTTTAGGGTGAAAATGATATGAAGAAGAACGGAGTCTATGAAGGTTTTGCTGCAAAGAGACAACAATTCCAACTTGCCACTCAAGTTGTGAAGATGATTTTGAAAATAGATGATGTCATCTCCCCAAGCAACTATTTCTAAACAGCTTGAGTACTCTCTTTCGAATAAAACATATATCTAACAGAAGATTGAACAATTCAATTACTGTTTTGTAAAGCTATCTATCGAAAAATAATGATTATGTTTTGCTTCCGGATAGTCCTAAAAAGGCTCAATAGCAATAAATAAAATCAGTTTAAATCTGTCTCCCACTACCTCAGTGATCGAGGATTCAATAACCTCAAAGTATCAAAATAAAACTCTCACGTGTTTTGTTTTTTTTTTGGTACAGATTCATTAGACTAATATCTATATAGAGTTTCAAAGTGAGTCTAAAATTTGCTATCATCAATTAATCTCAATCTCTTTGAAATAAATACTATTTCTCATCTTAACTCAAATGACCCCAGTTATCCACATATTTCTAAAAGATTTCATTCTCTTAGATATTCAAAATTATTACCGCTCCATTGTAGAATGGTCACAATTCGCTAGCGATAGAAAAGGGAATAATGCTGATACTTGGGTGTATTTCACCAACAACTTCTTCTAAATGAAAATTGTCCCCCCAAAATCATTTAAAAAAAGCGCTTAGCACAGAGATACACAGGCAAATGAGAACAATACATCTATTTTTTTCTCCTTATCCACTGATTTGAGACATTACAGTTGATCAAATAAATTAAATCTTTATTGACAATAACATACATACATTCGTATTTTTTTCCTTTGATACACAGCGATGATGAAACTATTCGGTAAAAAAATTCCTTCGAAGCCCGAAAACTCTGAGCAAATTTCTGCTCATACTACCAATAACTCATCTCGAACCAATAATCAGGATACTCAGCCTGGTTCACCTAATTCAACTCAAATTACAACCTCTAATCCGAACAACAAAGGCTTCTTCAAAAGAGTATCACGATTCACTTTCAATTCTGCAACTAAATTGACTTGCTTCATTTCAGTTGCTAGGCAACTTAAACGTATCAAAAAGCACCGCTCAGAACGAACCAGAACAAAATTTATCTCCTGTTTCTTCCCCGAATACCACACTTGGACGCTCAGTGATGGCAAGTGCCAAGAAAGAAGCCAGCCAAGAAACTCAACGTTTAGCAAAGACTGTATTGAGAGAAGTGCATCAGTTAGCAAAAGATGAGATTATCAATCAGATGATTGAAGATGAAGAAATTGAATCAGAGGAGCAAGCTCAGGCTGCTGAAGAAGAAATAGACAACGAATTTTATGAGGAATACGGCCACAGTATTTTTAATTTTCTTTTGGAGTTGGAAGAAATCGATTGTTGAATTAGTTCTCAGTGACGCCGGCGAAGAAGAGGAAGACGAGGAAGAACCGAATGAGGAGGAATATGATGATCAATACGAATTTGGAAACCAACAAGGAGGCGCTCAAAACGAAGAGTATGAAGATGAGGAACAAGAATATCCATATGAACAGGAAGCTGAACAGGATGAGAATATTTCACGAAAACAGCAGTCTGAGAAATTTTATGAACGCCGGATTGCCACTGAAACTGATAAACCCAGAGCAAATCATTTCTCGATTGAAGAACACGCAGAAGACGATTCTCGTCGACAATATCAAACAAAAAGTAATATCTTGCTTTGTGTGCTCTAAATAAAATTGTTGTTCGTTGATGTAAAAAACAGGTGAGCCCAATGAAGTGTATAACTCAAAAAGCAAGAGGACTCCTAAACCCGAACCCCAAATTAAAAAGAAAAAAGAGGATATTTATGAGGTCTACAGAAATAGATTTTTCTATCAAACATCGAACGAGGAAAGAGGGATCAACTATTTTTATTCTAAGGTATGCAGCTTTATTTTCTCCGGATGTTAAATGTGCAAATCCTTGGGCAGGACGAGCAGATTAATTTGAAAGGGATAAAATACTACGAAGTTAATAGGAATACATTTGCCAGCGGATTGACTAATGTAACATATATCAAGCATTGTGAAATTGTGCTTATGCTTTGATAATCCTTTAGTTGATCAAGAAGGTGACAAGATATGTATTTATTCTGCAGAAAAACTTCTACGTTGCTAAGAAAACAACCGGAAACTTCGCTGTGATAGAGTGCGCGTATCCGCTATCTCGATTGGCCAAGATCTACATTGTAAGTTATATGATTTTAAGAACTGAATCCAAAATATTTTTCCATCTAGCATGATAAAGATAAAGTGCTCAAGTTTAGTTTTTATGATGACGAAATTTTGGGTTTCAATCTAACTGATGAGAAGTTCACATTAAAGAAGTGCACCGAGCTTGTTGCTGATGTACAAAAGAGCCTACAAGGAATAAACTCCAGCATTCGTATCTTACAAAGCGGACAATCCTTTGAATAGACAATTTCTCAATTCATTTGAGCATTTTTATTCATCGATATTGTTTGATTTTTAGTTTTTAAGTATTTGAAAAGTCTTTGTCAGTGTATCGCCAATCGATTTCTACTCCATTCTTTTGATTCAAATTGAATAAGTGGCTTTATTTTACGATGAAATTTTACACATTTATCTCATGAGTAAATTTTATAACTACTGAAGAGATCAATTCTAAAAAACCCAAAGTCAAAAAATGCAGCAGCAGCAACAGTACGAGCAAATCAACACTGATCCTACACAGAAAGATCATTCTGGATTTGCTGGAGAACCAGAGAAAGCACAGATCTTGATGAATGGAAGTACAACAGAGAAATCTAAAACCGATGTGTAATATTGCAATTCAAGTTGTGAGGTTGGGCATAAGAGTAATAAATGGTGTTCGTGTTTTCCTAATGAACAAGACAAGACATTAAGATAAACAATGATTGATGAATCTTTATATTGCATGAGCGATATAGAATTCGAACATAGATTCAAATTCCACAGGGTTTCATTTTGTACACTAATTAATTGAAATTGAACATATTAATAAGTCATAAACTAAAAGGGAGAAGCAAATATTATCGAGTTCATTTTTTATACACTCCTTAAATTATTATATCTACCCTCTGCTATGAGCTGTTTAATCACAGGGAGACAGTAACATCATATGCTATTAATTTCATTTCAATGGATTATTAGCATAGCCTCATGTCTCCTGCCAACCATTTTTCTTTTGAAACCTCTCGGAACTTGTGGTTTAAAGGAGAGGTTGTTACTGTTAATCCCACATAGTTAGGGATATAATTTGGCTTTGTAGCTTTTCCCCCAAACCTGAAATAGATATGTCCAAGAGATTTTTTCATTGCTTCCTAAAAAAACAACCCATGTAAAGAAATGTATCAAAGGAATTCATACTTTTTCTTCCTTTCTCCTTCGTTCTTCTTCTGTCATATAAACTGAAGAACACCGTATACTCGGCTAAAAAGAATGTGAGATGAATCAACAACCTAGAAAGGTACTCTATCGAAATGCTGCTCTTCTTTAGGAGATGTTGATCTGAAGCTTTTGTGAAAATGTGAATGAAAAATCGTCGTATTATTGCAATCCAATTTAATCGTCTTTTTGCTTTGATTGGTTGCGGTTATCGGGCGAGATTTTGATCTATAAGAGAGGTTTCCTGGCACCCAGTATTCGTCTTGTGGTAGCAGATCTTTGGAAATTGCTGGATAGAGCAATGATCTAATTTCAGCTTTTGACTTGTGGAAAATCTCTTCATTCCCTCCTTGTTTCAAGAGGCTTTGAGATTGCAAATCCTCATAAGGTGATGGAGAGTGACCGAGATCCCTGCTGCTTTTTTCGAGCTTAACGTTTTCTTGGGAATTATTAGCTACATCAAGTTCTGTCCTCGAAGCAATGTACCCAAAAGACCGCATCTCAGATGAGGATTTACCATTAATTGCCGAAGGCAACCGAGAACCGGTTTTCTGTGTTAGTCTCACTGAGTGTTCTCTATTTGAAAGAATTCGAGTTTCACTATTCTTTTTCAACTCGAGAGGAGGTCCTGCTCTGACAGTATTGCTGTCAAAAATAATCTGTGCTTCAGTCTTCTTAATAGCATATCCACTATGAGGAAATTGACCAGACTTGGCTGTCAATGGCCGTGAGTTTTCTACTTTGAGTTTTCTGGCCTTGTCTGATCTAGGTGTCCCACCGTATAATTGAGAGCTTGGTTGTATTCGAATTTTAGGTCCATTAAGGGTAAATTCAATCATATCAGAGGTTAGTTTTGCTCTCATGCTGGCCTTTTCAATTCCTTCACAGTTTTGTTTTGTGGGGCTTGTTACCTCTTTCAAGCTATGAAGTAAAAAATTTTTTAGGATCTGCATAGTCTCTGGATATTTGCGCTGGATGGGGAAATACGTAGCAACACAGTAAGGATCCAGGAATATCACTTGAGGCCGAGACTTGCTTTCTGCAAGTACAACAAACGTCTTATTAGGATTTATGAAGTTGAAATTATGGATGTCCCAATGAGTTTTGAGAGGGATCTTAAATTCTCTCTGGACATTCAGGAGAGTCCAATGCTGGAGAAAGACTTTCTTTGTAGTACAAAAGTCTTCATCGGTTCTTCCGAGGTAATGAGTTGAAGATTCAATCATTGGTTTCGGTTTGTACGCTGGCTGCTTTATCATGTACTTCCCCAGCGTTTGGAACTCTTCAGCGGCTCGGCGATGATGTATACCAACGTTGACTTTAGGAATCCATTCGGAACCGTCCTTGCTGAGCGAATAGAGATCTCCCGTGGCATTATCCAAGAAAAAGTCGGTGCTTGTAAGTTCGTCCTCTGACGCCTTATAATTGATGGCATCACCTAGAGGGCTTCCCTTCCCGTTACCATTTATTACTCGAATCGACTAAAATAATGCAACTTAGATAAAGCAATGAATCTTGTGTTCTCTTATACCTTTTCATGGTTTGAGGCGCAAAGGTACACAAGAGATTGCATTGCGAATGCCGAAGCAAATAATGGTTTTTTTGATCTCATGCACATTCTCAAAAGAATGTTGAACTTAACAGAGTTAAGAGGAGACAATACTAAAAGCAGAGTTACTTTTTGAGCATGAGTCTGCCAGGGAAGGAGATTTACATCTCCTTCTATAAAGACTACGTCGATGTAATCAAAGAGTTTTGCGGCTGTTTTTCGAGTGTAGTTGGAGTCGGTCTCATATAAGAAATCATCAAGATTTGCATGAGTTTTTTCGATGATCTGAATGTCGTCTTTATCCACTAGTTCGGTTTGCTGTTGCAATATCTAGAATTTTGGAAAATTGGTCAAGAAATTGGTTATTTATTTATTGAAAAATCATTGAACCTCTCTGATAATGCTGCCAACTTCTGCAAATTTTGCGCTTGGATTGCCTGTAGAAGAGTAAGCGTCAACGAGCAGGATTTTCATGATTACTCAAAAATAAAATTTTAATTCTTATCAGAAGCCTGTGAATTATGTTTCAAGATTCAGCTACTCATTCAATGAAGAAAACCGGTTGTTCTCTAATGTATAAACTACAAAAGTGAGAACCCTACTCGTAAATCAACAGAGATTTCTCTTAATTAGAAGAACATGGGTCTGTTCATAGAAAAAGGCTTCTTCTTTATACCGAAGAGAAATTGAATTTCGAATAAGATTTATTCCGAATACACTGGATACTGTAAAAACGAAAAATTGATCAACCAAATCATTATTCTATTTCAGCTAAAAGGTGGGAAGATTAGTAAAATTTATTCGACAAAGTTTCATTCGTTTGGACTTTAGAATGATCAAGGCAATTCTATCACATACGTTTTAGAAAATTCTCCAAACCAAATTTTCGCATAGTTCTATTCTGGTAAACTTCATACGGAGATGCAATGTCATCAGATCAAGTTAGAACAACACTGAAAAAATATTTGTAGTTTAATTAGACCTAATTTGGAGCTAAAACTCTCTCTTCTCAAGAGCAGCTTTCAACAAAGAATACTCAAAATGCTCTGTATCTAATGCGAAATTTAACAGCAGGATTCTAGACCCCAGCAGGCTTCTACAATAATTAATCACTTTTGAGTTGTTAACCACTCAGCGCAGACCCAGTTTAAGTTTGTTTTTCGGTTCTCTCTTTCTACTTCTTTTGTGGATCTTCTTTAATTCATGAGAGTTCAATTGGAACTTTCCATTATAGATGGTTTCGACATAAACAATCAATTGTCTTAGTATTATTAGCGCTAGGAACAGACTTGGGTAGATTTTTCGGTTAAAATTTATTTATGCCTTAATCGAAACTGTTCTTCAATACATCATACAATTAACGACGCAAACTTAGTTCGATCGTCACTGAAATAAAAAATCAATATACACACTTTTTGCCAACAATATGGAAAAAGGAATCTCACTTGCAAATGTAGGGCCTTACTCACTTAAGGAATCACGTGTATCAATCATGCAACGTATATTCCCCATCAAGCTGAACTCCGTTAATGAATAAAAAGTGAATAGAAAGACCTTCTATTCGTTTAGTTAAGTCAGATTAGCAAACAGTAGTAATAAAGTTCCTTAAGCAGCCCCTGCGATTACCGTGCTTGACCCTAAATCGATCTGTGCTCGAGTGCCTCTGTTATGGCGCATAGTCTCGAGGACTTCATGATGTCCGGCATCTTGTGCAAGCATTTTCGGGGATTTTCCACTGAAGTTTCGAATATTCTCGTCTGCTCCCTTCATTAGGAAATACTTAACAAGAGCAGTATTTCCTTTATATGCTGCTGCGTGCAATGGAGTCCATCCAAATTTGTTGAGATGCACATTTATGTCAAAGTTATTCTCTTCAAAGAGAGCAATAACATTGTCATTCTGCGCGTTGATAATGTTCAAGAAGAGAGTGTAGACGGTACTATTGAAAGACATCACTGTAGTCGCAAAGAATCGAGGGTAAGTCGGGGTGAGTTCCGTAGTTCTCTGCTTTAGTTCAATTTTTCAAATAATATAAATTTATAATTTTGATAGAAACCGTTCTTTAAGTACCATTATCAGCCCATATTATACTTCAGTAGTCTGATAAATTCTGACAAAGCAAAATTTTTTGTTGCTGGACGGAAACCATAGAACACTGACATCTCTTTTCACATTTCCATTTTCACATAGAGATGTAGTTTGTTGAATTCGGTTCCTTATTTTGATGTTGAAAAAAAGTATTCATATTGTCACCATTGATCAATCAATTATCTGCATTCCAAATCCGTAGAATCATTTTTCTGATAAATCGAAGCTGTTATATCTAAATTCTTTGAAAACTCTAGAGTATAGAGGGAGAGAGCAACACCATATCAAAATTGCATGAATAAACTTTATCAAATATATTTCGAAAATTTTCAATCATAGTATTAAGTTTTGATGATTTGTATCAAAAAACCCATAACAATATAGCAATAAAGTATGCTCGTCCCAACTAAATCTTCTTTGATCTCGAAGTACTGCTCATTGAGTGTTTATGATGAATAGGGAGAGGAAGTCCGTAGCTACCCAACTCGAAAGGCTTCACTTCGCTGGTCTTCAACTTCCTTGGAGTTGTCAAAGTTCTATTCGTTGCGAGGAAATTAATTTTGGAGATTTTGAAAGATTTATTCAATACCCTGTGTTTGTGATTGTTCCTCCTATCAACAATCCTCCTCCACTACTAGGGCTTCGGTTCAGCGACGTGGTAGATCGAGAAACTGTAAGAGCCTTTTCCAGCAAAGCTTTTTGAGGAACCTCTTTTCTTTTGAAAGTCCTTTTGAAATAAAACATGCATTTAACTCATTGCCTCATTATTGACTAATTTACTCATAAAGCATTTTCTCAGGATGTGTAGGAATAACTCCTTTCGACTCTTGAAGTTCCATGTACCTTTGATATTGAAGCAAAATTATAACCACATATAACTCTGTTAAATACCTGAAAATCCAGGCCGCGAGTAAGTCATGGAGCTTGTTCGTTTCCTCTTGCTTTCGCTGGATTTCTTTTTGATGAGTGTACTAAATTTACTTTCAGCCAGGTGTTTCAAAGACCTTCTTCTTACCTTGATTTCATCTAATATTTTTTGCCAAGACTCGTTTTCTTTTTTGAGTGCGTTTCTACCAGCAATTTCGAGTTCAGTATTTAAGTGGCTAAGCTGAGACAACTGCTTCTTCTGCTCATTGAAAGCCTGTTGTCAAAAATGAATAAATAAAACAACTGAATTGAAGTATCTTTTACCTCTTTGATTTGTTCTGCTCTCGTCTTTTCGACATCAAGCTCAGTATGCAATAGCAACAGCTTATTCTCAAGTCTGTCAACCTCGTACTTGAGATATTGAATAATGTTCTGATGCGTATCAGACACTCCAGAATCTTTATTGATGTCCGATGTGACATTGGCGATATGATTTCTCATCTTCACAATGATATTATTCTTCAAATTGAGAATGGATTTAGCTTCCTCGAAGCTATTTGGTTCTACACTGATAGCATTGAGTTCTTTTTGAGAGAAAAGAAAATTAGAGATCTGCTTTTGATACTCTGAGATACCTTCATCAATTTCTTTGAGGAACGAGAAAGTTTCGTTAGTCTTATTGTTGTCGATATTGCTTCGGCTTTGTGAGGTCACACCTGTTCAAAGACGTGAATTAAAATACTCGTAATTTAATTTTCAAACCTTTCTTATTGTCAGAGAGATCATGTGATTCTGTTTCCGTTTGAAGTCGTTGTTGGCTTGCAGGCGCTTCTCCCATAGCCCCATTGGAATGGCTTTTTGGATCTTTTCCTGAAGCATTGTCGTTATTACCACTAAATCTGCAAGAAGGTCTCGTATCAGATAGAATTAAACAAGACTAAACATACCTGAAGACTCTTCTTTGATCATGTTTAACTGATTTCATAATTCTTGCTCGAGTACCTTTCGAGGCTGGGGCCTTGTGATCAACTAAGATTCCTCCTCCAGGTCCAGCATTTAGTCCAGTCTCTCTCAACTTAATAGACTCCAACTCAACTGCTTCAACTCTAAATAAAAATTAATAAGTTATCGTTTCTTTCGGGCAAGTCCTACCGATTTCTCAGCTGTTCGTGACTAATTCTAGACTTGTCCAAGACTCTTTCAAGGTTCGCAATATGTCGCTCTTGCATCTTCATATAATTTGATTTGATTTTCGCCTTGCCATACTCGATAATCTGCTTCCACTCAAGAGCAGCAATCGTTCGCTCAAGGTGTTGATTTATGATACAGGTCCTTTCATTCTAGTTTAGTATCTGAGATTATTGGACTTAAGTTACTGGAGTAGCTGCTGCTTTAACAGATAGATCATGAGCTCATTAGAGATATTCTTCCCGTCTTTAGATTCTTCGGTGACGCCATCTTGGAGCTTATTCAACAGGGAGTGAACAGTGTAAGGAACCTCCAAAAGTTCTCTCAAATTCTAAATTTAAATTCAGTGACTGTAAGGATTTTTTTTGGTCATACATCAGATGCGTTTGAGAAGGCGTTCTGGAGATCAAGGTTGCTTATAAAGGATTCCTTCTGAGGAGTTCTTCTCTGTTGTTCATCAAGCAGCCTCGAATCACGATACCCTCTTGATGCATTTTCGAATTGAGACCCTTCCTCTCCATCATTTTTGTCCTCTTCTGAAATTAACCTTCTGTCAAAATTGCTTTCGAAGGTATGAAGGGGCTGATCTTCTGAGTTATTCCGCATTTGCATACCCACGTTCTGCTGTTCCTTGTTTTCGTTGTAATTTGGATTGAGAATCATGCTCTGAGGAACTCTATTGTAGAAAGGCTCGAAATTGAAGCTATAACTGTGTTTAAAGTAGTCAGGCAGTTTGATCTCCTTGTATTCCACATTGTCTTCAATAAACTCTTGAAATTTAGAGCTAACTAGTCTCGATTTTTGGCTCAAAATATTCTCAAGGGAAGTTTGAGTGTTATTTAAAGCTTCATTTATTGCATAAATCTGCTTTTCGAGAACCTCTATGGTGAGTCTTTGGTTTTCAAGACCGTCTGCCTTGGTGAAGAGTTTGAGCCGCATTGAGTCGTTTTCGGTTGTGAGCTCGTTCAGTTTACTTTCATGGTGTAGCAGCACGCTTTTCAGCTGACGAATCTCATCCTCGTACTCCTTCAATTTTTGGTCTTTATCTGCTAGCTCACGCTTTGTGCGAGTGTACTCCAAAGATAGTATGTTATAGCGCACTTCTAAATTCTCGTTAATGCCGAGCAGCTCAAGATTAGTCTTGTAGTATGAATAGGAATGATAGTCTTTCTTTTGATAGAGGCTTCCTAAGAGCGAAAGGGGGAATGATTAAACACAGTAGCTGATAAGAATTAATACTGTTCTCCTCGAGCTTCTGTGAGAGGATTTGAGCCACCAAGTCAACTAAAATATTGTAAAAAGAAATGAATGAACCCTGGAACTAAAGACCGTGAGAGTACCTTTATCTAAGTGATTCTCAGCCTCGGATTCTCCCTTTTCTTTTTGTCTTTCTTCTCGGATTTTTTCCATGCTGGCTCATGTATAAATATAAGAGTCATCAAGAATGTAGAATTACTTCTTCATTGGGTCGAAAATATCGAGCTGAACTTGCTTTGAAAATTCCTCGTAGTGAGACTCAGTGTGCTCATCTAACGGGTTGTTGGATGTGCGGAATCTTGACCAGTTCCGAGACAGCAGATCACCTTGAGGAACCATACCTCCTTCTTTGTATTTGGCGAGCTCATTTCTGGTGTCTTCCAATTCCACCTTCAAATTTTCAATGACAGCCATCAGAGCCTCTGGTGAGTTTTGAATATTCATTTTGTATTTATTCTTGATTGTCTTAGCTCTTGCAGCAAATTTCAGAGTTGTAATGGACTCTTCTTTGTTAGCTGAATGTGGAGACGCTGCGACAATAAGCGCGGTTTTGTAGTTTCCTCCCAACGATTCTTGAAGAATTCTGGTGAGTTTTGAGTCTCTGTATGGGATATGCTCATAATTGGAAGTCAGAGCGTGAATAACGAAACCCAAACACGAGAGCGACAGATTGATCTTCTTGGCTTCTTCTAGCGTTTCACCAGCAGCACCGGTCTTTCCAACCTTCTCACTACCTGCCAAATCGACAAGATTTAGTCTTCCTCTTTTCTCAGCTTCACTGGGGAATTTCTGAATGATCTCCATAATGAATAGCGAGTGCGAACGGGAACTGTAATTGTTCATTCTGGTAGCTGCTACAGTCCTTTGTTTGTCTCCAAAACTGAGCAAATCAATCAGTTCTTCAGTAGTTTGCACATCCTGTGGTCATCATGAGAGTATAAATAATTAACTAAGGAAGAGATATGTACTGTTTGGATCAGTCCTTCTACATAGATACCACGGTGAGGATTTTCTTTTATTTTCAATTCGACTGCCTTTGATGCAGTGTCCCCATCAAATCCAAGCAGCAAATCATACAAGTTCTCTTTGTAGATTTCGAGCATTGAGCACTTGATATAAAAGTCGACTTCGAGTTTCATGTTGTCGATATACTCGAAAATATGCTCGCTTTAATTGTCAATTATTACAAAGTTTTCATTGATCTAAAATACCTGGCCCTGGGTATGACACCTTTCAGCTCAGGATCGTGAATATTGCCATACATAGTGTGAGTTTTTCCACTACCAGTTTGCCCATAAGCGAAAATAGTACCATTATAGCCGTTGAGAACATCCTCAATAGTCTCTTTTCCAAGGAATTCGTAAATTTCGACTTGTCTGCATGAGGGCTGAAAGATTCTGTCAAGTGTAAACACTTGGTTTTCAGGCAGAAAGGCCACCTCATGGTCGCTTGGAAACTTGACACATTCTTGTCCAAGACCGCTTGCAGTGAATTCCTATAAGTATTGAAAGTAAGAAAATGTGCGCTGAAAAAAATCTATATACTTCTTCCATTTTATTCATTGGCCTGAATCTTGCCACGACTTTTACATTGCTGGTCTTTACCTTGTTAGCTGCGACATCTTTTGCAAAAGCAACAACAGCACTATAGCGAGGGTGATGTAGCATTCTCATTATTAAAGAAAATAAAATTACTTAGCCATGCCGGTTGCTGTTTTCCCAAGGTTTGACTCTCCTCCTAGTGGGACGCTGGATTTGGTCGGGCTAACGCCTGAAGGTGATGCATTCTGATTTTTTGTTGCAGAGTTTGACTGCGACATCGAATTATTTAACGGCGAACCCATCTAGTACAAATTAGCGTCTGGAAAGTCATCAGAAAAAAGTCTTACGAGGCCAGCAAGATTCGGATTCTTAGCGGTAACATTTATTGAAGGACTGCCTTTAGTGCCTTTTTCTATTCGAATAAGCAAGATTTGTTTATATTTTGCTCAAGATTTTATTGTTTCTTACTCAGAATAGCAGGAGAGGGAATCGGTTGAACTAAATTAGAGAACTTTAGACCTAAAAATCATATTCTATTTACATGCATCCTGTTTTCCTGCACTAGAGGATTGCTTGCTTTTAGTATCAACTTGTTCTATTCCTTTCAGAGAGTTTGGCTTCTTGTTTTTCTGTGAGTCTTCCTCTATTTATCAAAACAAAGCAAAGAAGTTAGATTATTATCAACAATAGGTTTTCTCACGGTCACCTCCTACATCGACAGGGGTTTTTCTATTATTGTCAGAAATCCGATCGAGATCAGATTGTCTCGAATGCACTTGCATAGACATTAAAAACTGCATATTATGACGAGCAAATCATACCTGAAACAGAGTCCATTGCTATTTCCCTATTAATTAAAAGAACAAAGTTGAATATCTCATCATGTAAGGATTGAAGTACATTTTGCTCCCTCCGGTTTTGCTATTAGATTCATTTTGACCTTGATTTTGGTTCGATCTAAGGTTATGAAGCTAGTCATTCACCTCGTTTTTCACATTGCTTTACCCTGATTTTGCAGATGAACCGCGAGGTTTCGAGGTGACTTGTGCTTTAGAGCTATACTCGGACGAAGGCGCATCCTTTGAAGGATTTTTGCTCATTTTCTCTTTTAGAAGTGGACTGGTAGATGTTTGAGATTAGTAATAATTTTTATTTGAGCTTATTTCATCGTAGAATTTAAAAAAAAACGTCATTTTTATATGGCCTTACTTTGGTCATATAAAATGTTAACAGTAGCACTACGGGCTGAAATCTCTTTGCTTATGGAGATTAAATGATATCTCACTGGGTAAGCAATAAAGCTGATTTGTTTTTTCCTTTGTTCACACCCAAATTGGCTTAAGTTTATTGAAATACTTCAAGATAATTAATTTATGAATGAAATTGCGCCAAATTAAAATGAGCTAATTCTTGTACTGATTTCAGATGCAGCAGACAGAACATCTTACTTTCGTTCAGTGGTCTAAATGCTTCAAAAATGAACTTGGCTCCATTATTACCTTCAGGCTATATACTATTTCGGCTCAAATTTCAAGTTTTGAGATTCAGCTGAAAATAAATTATTAGGGTTTTTTCGTTTAAAGAAATTTTTCATAGTGCAGATTTTGTGGAAAAATCCTTGACTAATATAAGTACAAAAAAGTAAGATTGTTACAGTGGACTCAGATCCAAGAGGCATGGGTCCCATCAGAAGGTGATTTATCTCGAATAATACTTGCTGGAAGTCTCCATCCATTTATTTATGCTCATCCGTGATGATTTTTCTTGAGAAGGAGGATATAGTTTATTTCGATTTTTTCATGAACTTCTGAGTGTGTGCTGTCATTCCACCCCTCTGAGATGTCAATTCTTATGATTCTTATGAGGAACAACGAAAACAACGAGTTTAATGAAATTCAGTTCGATTAAATTTTATCAACTTGCAATCGAACCTAATGTATGAAAAATTCCGAATTTGGCTGCTGGAAATAGGGAAATTAAGATAAACGCTTAGAAGTGTAATGTCGCTCCCAGACTATGTATATCGCTTCAATGTATTCCAGAGAGAATGAATATTCTCTGCCAGATTTCAATGGAATTTTCTCCTCCGTGGTGCAAGCAAATATGGAGAGGATAACTAATTCTTTGCAAAAGGGCTGCTAGTATCATCGCTCTGAAATTTTTTTATTCATATTTCATTTAGAAGTTAAGAATTTCAATAGAACTACTGATTGTACCCCTTTAGGGTAAATGGGTAAATGGACAACCGACTAAATTTTTTCTTTCGAAAAAGAGTATCTACAAACTCTGTTTGAATTCGTTTCGAAGAATGTTCATGATGTTCAACGAATAGAAGATTATTTTCTGAATCTAACAGATATTATTAAAGTGATTACCGAGAGATGAGGATCTGCTCCATAGTTGGATTCAACTATGAGTGGGAACTGCATTTCAATGGGATTTTAATGACTCCTCTGTATGAAAATTTAAGGCGAAGAGTCAAGTGATTTCTCGAAAATTTGATGAATATCACACTTTTTCTCATGTAAATATCTCAACAACGCTTATTCAAATCGCTTCTAATAAAATTTACTTTTGAAAGCTTTCAGTATGAAAAAGAGTAGTATTGAGAGAAAGATCCAGACCTCTGGCCGCAAAAAACCCCTCTCAGCAACCTTATCACCAAAAACACATCATGTCACCAAATCTCTTCAGCAAGTATCAGGCAAATTCACTCAGGAGCAAACACCACAAGGATACAACCTTCACTTGCGGAATAATTCTGAACTTAATTTCAAACCTTTATACGATGCACTCAGCCACCTGTGCTCTCAAGCGCAGACTCCTGGGACCAGAACCGCCAAGCAGTTAAAGGAAACATCCGCAGTGTAAATTCCCATTCTGATGGCATCAACATTAACGTCAATTTGTCACAAAATTCTAGAAGTCCATTGACATCAGCAAGGGGAAAAGTGAAATCTACACAGCATTCACGAGAAAACAGCTTAACCTTTAAAAACAAAGAGCAACTTTTCACATACATGCAAGGTATGTGCGCTTTGATTCATATCTCGAAAACTAATTCTTCAATTATGACTATTAAACAGGAGCGACACCTCAGTATAAGGTGGAGATTAAGAAGACGACTAAGAGACCGAATTCGTCAAAGAATGTCACCCATAAGAAGTCAATGTCAACAGATTCCAAACCCCAAAAATTGCTTCAGACTTCAAATACAGCTTCTCAACGAAATGCAGACTTTCTCAGCCCGAAAAATTCTTCTTCCACAAAAAAGCATCGGAAAATCCATTCATCACACACCTCTCCTCTTAGATCAGCAGAAATTCCAATTGTGTCAGCAATAAAAACATCGAAAGCTGAAAAACTAAAAAAGATTGGCAATTTTAGCAATATTTTTGTCAAACCACAACCAGATAACCAATCAAAATCGGGGTCTCGTCGTTCGTCTATCAATCGAAATGAGTTGCATTTGGCTATCGAAGCACTGCAGGCTCAATCACAACCAAATCTCAAAATATCTGGCCCGAAATCTCCATATCTCTCACAAAGAGATGAAAGAGTTATTAGTAATATGATCTTAGGACAAAAGGGGAGCCAATCAAATAAAAACAGCACATCAACAGCAACGAAGCTAGATCTCCATAGCCAGCTCGGGAAGGATCACCGTCGCGTATTTGAGGCGAATTTTAAAAATTTGGCTTCACAAAACCAGGATCCAGCTGCTTCTGTTTATTGCAAATCTCCTTCCGAAACTCGTCTGATCTCTGATATTATTGATGTGGTGCAGGACAATAAGAAAGCTGGGAAGTTTGCTAATAACCAGGCCCTGCAGTCAGTATTCAACAAAGTCGGCAAATACGTTAACAAAGCAAAGACGACCACACATAAGGAAAGTTCCATGACTGCTTCTCAACTTCATCTGCAGCAGATAGACCAAACTGGCAGGAATGAACTGAGTCGGAGGGGCAGCACAAGTTTCATTATGCCCCTCAAGCTCCAAAACACTAACCATTACATACCTTCCTTCGATCGTAATTCGAATGAGAATGAGGATTTTGTGCACCCAACAGCAAAAAATAGTGAGGTCTGTACATATTCTCGCCGCTCCTCCCAAGGTATGATGAGTAGAGGGGTGAACTCTGTGGTTGGATCAAAAGAAACCAGTCCACGGGCTCAACAGAAAGATCAAGCTAAGCTGAACGAGGCGAAAAATTCCTCAATGTTCGACTTAATCAATAAGAAGATACTCAAATTGGTTGAGCCCTCTTGCAATTTCATACTCAATGAATCACTGGCGACAAAAGAAAAGAATATTTGGAAGAAACAGCCGAAAAAATTCCATCAAGAGGACGAACTCGATTTTGATATGATTGAAGCGTCGATGAACGTTTACAAGAATTTAAAAGAAGAAAATACTTCGCTCAAGAATAATATTAGTACCAATAAGACTTACAACACATCCACTGAAGATGATTCCAAGAGCAGTGCGAATCAGGTTACAAAAAATAGTGGCTTTTTCAATACCAAGAGCTCGATCAGTTTGAAGCAGCCACAATCAAGTTCAAAAGAAAGAAAAGGTACTTTTCCTAATGCTTTTGTTAATAATATAAAATTTGTTATAGAAGCAGAAAGTAAAACGAAAAGAGGCTTTGAAGAAGAGGCGAAAAAAAGCGAAGGGCGTCCTTCCATGAAAGGAGGCCATAAGAAAAATTCCAAGTCAGTGAATACAGCCAACGCTGTCGAAATGATGTTTAAAGGAATTCAGCTTCCTGTAAACCTTCTGAAACTCAAAAGTGACAAACTTTTGACGCCTGAGCTATCAAAACAAAACAGTTTGAACAATAGCAGAATGGATTCAGAAGCCCGCGGATCTGTGAATGGAGCCAACGAAGCCAATAACTATAATATTCCTATCATCCGATTGACAACTAATGAAGACGATATTGAATCTGTGCCAAACTCAGCTAGAATGAAAAGCACGAATAGAGTGATCTGCCCATCCGAATTTGACAAAATCCGGAATGCATTAATCTCGAATCCCATCAACTACAACGGAAGTGTTCAGCAGACACCAGAGCCCAGCGTTAGAGACATGCAAACAAAAATAATAGATGAAGGGGTGTTCAGAGAAAGATTGATTCGCCTTATTAAAGAACATTTTAAAAACCAAAATAAGGCTCCTTCGACGACTCTTGACTACTACAAGCTCGTTAAAATGATAGGAAAAGGTGCTTTTGGAAAAGTCTATCTTGGCAAACATATCCTTACCGGCCAGCAAGTTGCCATCAAATCGATAGATAAGCAGTACATGAAAGATGAGCACTCGAAAAAGAAAGTTTTTCAGGAAGTATTGATCCTTAAGAAATGCAACCATAAGAATATAATAAAGCTTCTTGAAGTCTTTGAGAACCAAAAATACCTGTTCATTGTTCAGGAATATGCTTCTGATGGAGATTTGCTCTCTTATGTTAAAGAGCGCGGCAAGTTGACCGAGAGCGAAGCGAAAAATATTTTCCTGCAGATAGTCCAAGGAATTCGCTACTGTCATCGCCATAACATCCTCCACCGAGACATCAAACTCGACAATATCCTTCTAGCAAAAGGGACCAATGTAAAAATATGCGATTTTGGAGTGAGTAGGTTCGTAAAGCCTGGTCAGATGATCAAGGAGCAATGTGGTACTCCTGCATATATTGCACCTGAAATTTTGTTGGACAAAGGATATGAAGGGTGCTATGCAGATATATGGAGTCTAGGGGTATTATTGTATGCTACGATTACTGGAACCATGCCATTTAAAGGAGAAGAGATCGATGAATTACACAAAGCAATTCTCTCCGGCCAGATATCCTTCCCGAGCCATCTTACCGAAGAGGCTAAGGATTTATTGAAGAGGATGCTGAAGGTGAATCCGTACAGTCGTATCGATGTAGAAGAAATTGAAAACCATTCATGGTTTGGCGGAATTAAAAAATTAGGAGAACAGCTATCTCCAACAAGCAGAAGCATCCGTAGTGGCACTACTAGCGTAAAAAATAACGCTGTGGTAGATAAAAAAACAATGACTAAGAATGATCTTTTCTCGAAGAAGCTCCGCGAACATCAGGAAAGTTCTATCTCGTCATTCAAAATAGAGACAGCATTGGTCAAAAAAGTCGAGGCGCTGGGATTCCCCAAAGATCATATTATTCAATCTGTTGAAAGCAACAGTTGCACTCATGCGAGTGCGTGCTACTTTCTTATACAGAAAACAGAGAAATAGTCTTGGCCTCGATCGAAAAGTCTGTTGGAATTATTTTTGCATTTTATCTGAGATAAATTAAGACAACAATAAATTTTGCTTGCAAAAGCTATATTTCTCATTATATTAAGATGTAGATGCAACAACCATTTTGTAAAATTTTTCAAAAAAACATCTTTTCTGTTTGTCCTCTTTCACCATAATCACATATTACGCGCCAAAGGTGAATATATCTAGATATATATATTATACTCTTTTCCTTTAAATTGAACTGATTCACTCTCAAACTGTTTAGCAGTCTAAAATAGCCCCCATCCTCTATCGATACAATATGTGCTCGTTTGCTAGAAATATTCTATTGAAAACAAAGAAACTCTACTATCATTGTTCAAAAATGACAATCCTTTACTAGCTTCAAACTACGGAATGAAAGTTTTCGTCTTTTCAACCCTCCGAAACTAAAGCACAATTAAGTCCCTTTTTTTTTTCTTTCGTTCAAAAAGCCGAGCTTTTCTATCAGTGTCATATTCTTCTCGCGGTTCCTCAGAAATGGAATTCGAATTCTCAGTTGATTGTAGTATCTTGAGAATATTTTACATTGCAGTTCGATCTTTATGAAGTTAACGAATTACATCTACCTCTCTCACTATGAAATCTGAAAATTCTGAGCAATCATGAAACTTTTCAAAGAATGTGCTATGGTTTAATTTTATTTTATTTCTGGGATTCTCAAAAGAAAAAAACAAAACTGAAAGCATGTCACAAATTCCTTGGGATCAGATTGAAAGTAGAATTAAAACTCTAACAGCTTCTACAATCATATTTCGATAGAGGAGTATCAGCAAAGGAGCAAATCAAGCGCTTGGAATCCTGCTGAAGTGGTGATGAAAATTGAGAAATCAGAATACGAAAGCGCAGTAAGACAAAATTCAGTCTTCATTTTTTGATTCGACCTTAAACAGCTCGCAGATTTAAAAGAAGCCATCGAAAAATACCCTTCAAATGAGCATGTCGTTAACTTGTATGTCCACTGCCTCCGGAAAAACTCGCAATCATTATTAGATATTCAGTCGGCCAAAAATTTGCTGGAAGAGTTTACCAAAGTAGTGAATTTGGGCTTTGAAATGGGTTAATCTCTCATTCTTAGAAAAATAAGGCTGGAACAATGACGCTATTTAACTTGGGCACGCTTTTTTTTGCACTTGAGCAGTTTAATGAAGCCTTGGAGCAATTCGAAAAAGTGTACTCTTCCGACCCAGCGAATAGCAAGGTGTTGTACAACATCGGTATGAGAGCAATTTTTTTATGAGTATCGAGTGACATTCTTTTAGCTCTTTGCAATCACATGCTCATGAGAGAAGATACAGCGCTTTCTTACTACCAACAAGTAAGCGATTTGATCACTCTAGTATGCTTAATCGGAATGCTTAAGGCAATAAATCTTGGGAATAGAACCAAGCAAGCTCTGCTTAACATATCAGTTCTACTTTGCAAGCAAAATCGTAAGGCAGAGGCGAAACCTTACTTAGAGGAGTTGAAGAAACTCTATGGTGATGATCCGAGAGTTTTGAATAACTTGAATGTGGCCATGGTTGGAGATGCCAATGAAAAGGAGGCTGTCAGAGAAAACTTCGAGTTGCTACGAAAACAGAACCCTGAGCATCCCACTGCCACCTACAATGAAGCTGTCTTTGAATATCATGAGGTAAAATGCTTTTTAGATGCATTGGATTTCAATTTGTTAACAAATCATAGACTAATGTTGATCTTTCAGTGAAAATGTTTCAACGTGTTGGTGATGAGTTCGCGACAACGAATCCCTTAAAGATCTTTGCCCAACTAAACGCCGCGCATGCATTTGAAAAACTGAATAGGGTTAAAGAGGCGAGAAGATTTTTTCTAAAGGTATCAAACCGAGTATTATCGAAATCACTTCTTCAAATTGAAAATAGATCATTGACCATTTGGGGAGATTTGTCGACGTTACGGACTTAAAACAAAAAGTGCAGGACCTTCAAGCCGTTGCTGGCAGCATGACGACGAGTGATAAAAAGAAAGGTAGAAAAAGCGGACGATCGAGTTTAATTGCTTATGACTCAGATTTGATGGAACTTAAAGCCAATTTTAGTGGTGACGATTTGGCATTAAATCGTGACCTCTCGAATCACTCTCACAAATCTCCTGGCTCAAGAGAATCTCCTCGTCGTGGTTCTATGGAGAGCGATAATAGCCCGACACAGAGGGGCGAGTTGGAAAGTCCGAGGTTGAAAAATCTTGAAAACATAAAGGAAGAGGAAGAACGCAACGTGGATTCTAGCAAGCAAGAATCTGAAAGTCTTCATAAACATGACCCTCAGAGTCACCAGAAGCAGGAACCTGAAAGTGTACAGAAACAAGACCCTGAAACCCTCCAAAAACAGGAAGCTGAAAATCAGCAGAAACAGGAAGCTGAAAATCAACAGAAACAGGAAGCTGAAAACCCACAGAAAGAAGATGCTGAAAACCCTCAGAAACAAGAAGCTGAAAATCAACAGAAACAGGAAGCTGAAAATCAGCAGAAAGAAGACTCTGAAAACCAACAGAACCCGAACGCTGAAAGCCACCAAAAACTGGATGAAAGTCAACAGAAGCAGGATTCTGAAAATCCTCTGAATCGAGACTCTGAAAGCCATCTGAAGCAAGAATTTTCAGGTCATGTTTCAGAAGAAAGCAAGCAGCATAGAACCCTTCATATTGAGACTCTCTCTCCTATGCCTTACTCCAGTGAGCAGAGATCGGTTGATTTGAAGGATGAATTGAGTCCAATAAAAGGAAAAGATGTTTCGAGTATTGACGTGAGAGACGATAATATAAGCAAAGTTTTGACTGATCAACCTTCTAACCTCGACGAATGGTCTAAAGGTATTAGATTCCATCACGCACAAATTTGTTATATTTTTTTTAGAAAATTGTTATGAAAGGATAGAAGCTGATCCTCAAAATTACGATGCTCATTTAAAACTTGGAGTGATTTGGATGGAAGTAAACATCTACCAGCCCTTTGGTTTGAAAAGATTAATAACCAATTCAGGAAAAAATATACGCCTCTGCCATTGAATACTTTTTGAAGTGCCTGCAGTTGAGACCTATGGAAGAGCAAGGAAAAGCTGTGAAATACTTAGGTAACCATGTCGGATCAAAAGAGCTGAATCTAACTGGTTTTCTAATGTTTAGTTGATTGTTACATATATTCCGGTGAATTCGAAAGAGCTATGAACGCAGCGGATGACCTTCCAAAAACAAGAGCAACAAAAACAGATTACCTTATGCGCAAAGGACTCGCCTATGAAGGCTTAGGAAACATAGCCGAGGCTCGCGCTCTTCTTGTCGAAGCAACGAATGAAGAACCTGAAAACCCTCTAACACATCTCAGGTAAAACTCTCGCGGCTCTAATCATTATAAACTGTAAAAAATCAAGGCTAGGGTCTTTGTTGGTGAGACAAGAGCAGCTTGAGGAAGGTATCAAAAGCTTGAAAAAAGCTTGCGATCTCAACCCTGAGAATGTGGAGACTCGAATTAAATTGGCAGAGGCTTATATCATGACTGGAGACAAGCATTTAGACGAAGCTCTCAAGCATTTCAAATATGTTTATGAAGTCGACAAAAACGATTATGATGCTTTGATCGGCCTCAGTCAGGTTTATGAAAAAAGAGGAGATACTCACATGGCAATTGAGTACGCTCTGCAAGCGTCGAAATTACCCGAGGCACCGATTAACTGCCTCTTCTTTTTGGTAAAATTTTACTCATGGATATCATCATAATAATCACCTCATTTCAGGGTACACTATATTACAAGGTGAAAGAGTTCAAAAAAGCCGAAGAGCAGTTCCGCAAAGTTCTCAGTAATATACATTTTTCATTATCTAGAAGATCTGACTATGATTTACAGAGAAAGAAGTGACTCATGTTGGTGCAACAATAGAACTCGCGACAATATTAGTTATAAACAAGGAGTTCGAGAAAGCAAAAAAATACTTCAAGTAATAATAGATTCGCTGAAACTTTAAATAGATTATTTCTGCAGGCACGCTCTCAAACTCGATCCTGATAATATAGCCGCAAATATGAGATACGGCAAAGTCTTACATGGCCATTTTGGTGAGTATGAAGAAGCAATCGAATGCTACCGTCGGGTAGTAGCAGCTGATGAAACGCAATACAAAGCTCAACATCAAATCGGACTTATACACACTGAGCAAAAGCACTATGCAGAGGCTCAAAAAGCTTTTAAGGCATGTCTCGCCATCAACAATAAATATGGTCCAGGTAATAGCCAAGAGTTTAAGGCCATTTTATAACTGTATTTCATGAATTGAAGCATGGAGAGGTCTTGCGCAAGTGTTTTTCGATGCAAACAAAATTCACCAAGCTCTAGAAAATTTCAAAAAGGCTCTCGAAGTGGATCCTCGTGATATTGAGGCCATGACCCAGATTGGAAACTGCCACTATGAGCTTCAGGTACCCAACTGACTTTTCAATACCACATAGACTTTCTTTTCCGTTCGTTAGGATTTCGAGTCTGCTATCCATGCTTACGAGAAAGCTTTAAAGGAAGAAAAGACCGCCAACGTTCTCTATAACATCGGTATGGAATGACTTTTATGCTTCATCTCTTAACTGTCCATTTATCTCTCTACAGGAAATTCGTACTTTATGAAGGAAGAATACCAAAAAGCGATTGATTACTATAAGCAGTCAATCGAACTCGATAGTAGAAGGGCTGAATGCTATTATAATTTGGGTAATGCATATGTAATCATCCAAGAATTTGGAAATGCGATCGAGCCATTCAAGAAGGCTTGCGAGCTCGATCCACAGAATGTGGCCGCCTTCTATAACCTCGGAAATGCTTATCTCCTGACGAAAGATTTAGATAATGCTTTGCGTCTCTTCGAGGAGGTTCTCAAGATAGAACCCGGCTTGGAATGGAGGTTCCGTATAGCGTATGTTTTAGATGATCATGGAGAATCGGAACATGCTCTTTCACATATCGAAGAGTGCCTGAAGCAAGAGGCGAATAATTCGCAAATACTCTTCTTTAAAGGTAATAAAGGTTAGTTTTCACTTTATTAATTTTTCTATCCTCCAGCACAAATCCTCGAAAAACAAAAGAAGTATAGTGAAGCTATCAAGGTTCTCAGTGAGATATCAGAAGAAACTGTTGGAGAAGAAAACGTTGCTGATAAAATCAAAGATCTTAAGGCAAAATTGCAATAAGACCTATCTACGTTCTTCGCTGTTGGTTAGTTTTTTTCATCGCTTTGAATAAATACGAGTGCGTTTTCATTTTAACAATCTGTAGCCATTATTTGAGATGGAATTTTTTCTCTCATGCGACATCAATACCAGGAATTCAAAACTTAACTGCTATTTTTCTTTGACAGTGTGAACATATTTGAGAGGAATTTGCTGATTAAGATTGGCGAGAGAGCATAAATACAAAACATAATTGAAAAGCAAGTACACAATAATAAAACTGGACAATTACATAGTATGTAAATAAGTATTTGAACATCCGAAAATTATGAAACAGAATGGTGGTCGATTAAGAAAAGGATGGATCTTTTAATTTTCGACAAGTTTATTGCAGTTTGTTTCGTGGTGTTCTTTTTGCAAAAAGACGTTCGAGACATGTTCAGGTTTCGAATAATCAGCGCTATTTCGCAAGACATCATCATCAGACACTGGATGGATAATATCCTCTTGCTGTAACAGCTTAAAGCTCATCTCAATTTCGGATGCGTTTTGACCTTTAACATCTTTATCAGTATCATTAGAGTTTTCTAGAGATAATAGAATGTAAGGCTAGCAGATTTTTAAGAAAGGTACTCTTAACAGCTATCTTAGCAGGACTCTTGGCAGTACTCTTCTTAGTACTTTTAGCAGTGCTTTTAAAAGATTTCTTAACAGGTTGCAACTTGTCGTGTTGCTCGGTGTATGGATGCAATTGAATGTCAGGTATTTGATAGGAGTCTCCGTCCCAAGCTATATCAAACTCTCTCAAATTTCCAGTCTGGAAGGACATCATAATTATTTCTAAACCCAGAGAAATTGAGATTTACTTCATTATTTGCTTTCTTTTTGCCTTTCTTAAACATCTTTAAAAACTTTGCTTTAGCATCTATTTTATATTGTTAATGAGATTAAACTATCAAGGCTGGAACTCACTTTTCATCTTCTGCGAGAAAGTTGTTTTAGATTTTTTTGAGGAGGGTGATTGAGCTTGCTGCTGATGGGATTGCACATGCTCGATGACAGGCTGAACATATAAAATTCGAGGTTGGACTTGGCCATGCTGGATGAAAACTGCCTGTCCGTTACTGGTAGACTCAATGGCAAGAGGTCTTGCGATCGTGGCATCATTCAAATATTTCTGTTGGAGCTGCAACGCTAATTGCATATCTACAAATTATATTTTGGTTATTAAATATGTTCTTGGGGATTCATTTTACCTTCTTTCTCTTGCTTAATACTTGCGATCTTCATGTCATCCAAGGTTTCTTCCTCGGGAAGCTGACCGTCCTTATTCGCACATTGAGTGTTTTTATCTGAAATCTCCTCAAATATATTTTCTCTAACTCATGGTTAGAGGAGCAAAAAACCTCGAATATTACTCTTCGCATGCTGTGTTGTTGCCCAGTTTAAGCAAGTCTTCAATTGTAGGGTCGAGCTTTCCTTCTAAAAATTTGCCAATTAAAACATTCAGATCAAATAACAAGGATTTACTGTGAGTCAGCAACACGGTCTGGATCACACCTTCGTCAATTTCAGAAAACATAGTTTTTAAGTTGTTCATGGCGTCTTCGTAGCTTATTTTCATTGCTGAGGAGTCAAGTTAATCTCAAGAAAAGAATTTATTTGGTATACTCATTGTTGTAGTGAGTTTTTGCACGATATATTTTCTTCTTTTATGAGTTTAAGTTATGGATTATTATTTCATAAATTTGGATTTAAAGCGGCAATAAACTGCTCGTATTTCAACAGAAGAGATCATTAATACTTCTGAGACGATTAATTTGACTGAAAAAAATTTTCAACCATATCAAAATAACTTTGATCGGGTGCTGATGCTTTAAACTGATGCTTGTACTTATGTTGCCGTTATATTAATTGTAAAAAAGTGGTTCTATTTAATCAGCATGAAAGAAGTTAAGGAGATGGCTTTGATTGACTAGCTTTTGCAAACTAGGAGAAAAGCGCAAATTTGAAGGTTTCGGCTGTGATTTAAAGGAGCTTTCCTGATGTCAGCGGCCAACGTAACACTCACTCTTACAACGAGAACTGTGAAAAAGAAAAATGAAAGCGGAAGCTTTTGGCTTCTTAGCCGAATACGATTCTGCAAGATTAACGCAATCAGCTACTGGATAAAACCAGAAAATTTAATATCGTATTTTTTTTCTTCATAAATTACTGGTTCTTGTTCTTTAAAAAAAAAAATTACTGATTAGAGGATGAAAGCTTGCATCATCACTCTGGTTGTGATGTGGAAGCTAAGCATCAGCATGCTTTGCCATCCCAAAATGCTAAAGATTTGTCAAATGTTGAAAAAAAGACAAAATAATAATTTTTGATTGCAAAATAATTTGCTAGAATCACAATCGCAAAAATTTATGACATTAGATATTGTTCCCAAACAGACTACAATCAGTCAAGGCTATACTAATTCATTTTTCTTTCATGATCTTATATCTAATACCCAAAAAAGAATGCCATTTTGTTTCATTAAGTTGTGAACTGAATTTTATGATTCTCAATCTGAATATTCATGCTAACTGTGGCAGAAACAGTCATCATTGATTCTAGCTAACCAATAGAAAAATGCACTCACTTTTTCAGTGAAATATCTTAAGCCAAGTCTCTTTGCAAACCAAACAAAAAATCCATGACTCCAATTTATTCGTGTTTCTTTTTGGCTTTTTTGCCCGTAACCTATATTGATTTTAAGAATTCAATCAAATCACAAAGTATTACTCTCATGAAGACTTCTTCCAGCGTAGAATGTGAGAGTGCCCAATCTTTAATTAAAGATTTTAACCTTTGGGAGGCTTCATCTTTTTCCTTCATTTCAATAACCCTATTAAATGCGATTCTAGACTGTTTTGACGATGATTTCTACCTGAAGAAGTCTCTAAGCTCATTGATCTTAGTAAGAGGCACAGCAAACACAATGCTTCCTCCACTCTCATCGATAATTATTGAAGAAGGCATCTTCAATGAAATCAATTGTCTCACTTCTTGAGAGTCTTTTGGATCAATAATCACACTCACCCTATAAATGGATAGGGAATCATTAGCAAGCCCACTTAATGCTTCAAATTTTACTTGTAACCTTGTCCATAGGTGTTTTTCAAACTGAGCGGTGTGCCTACACAAGAGAACTGCCCATCAACAATAACTGCAATACGATCACTCAATATATCAGCTTCTTCCATCGCATGAGTAGTTAGAATCATTACTCTGTCAGTCTTCAGTTTCTTTTTTGAAAATATTTGTTTTAACAACTGTGCTTCTGAGTTGAGAAAAAATTACCTCGATTAGATCCCACACTTCTCTTCGACTCTTTGGGTCCATACCAGTTGTAGGTTCATCCAAGAAAATGATTTTAGGATCACCAATCGTGCAGATCGCCATCGAAAGACGTCTCTTCATGCCACCGCTGAAAGTTAGAACCTGGGATGCTCTAACATCGGAGAGGTTCACTTCTGCCAGCTTTTCTCGAATAAGATCTTCAATTCTGTGCTTAGGAATGTTTCTGATTCTAGCAAACAGATAGAGATGCTCCCCAGCAGTTAACTCTTTCCACAAAATATCAAACTGAGGACAAACTCCAATGATCTGTCTGACCTCATCAATCTCATTTTCCAAGTCTTTTCCCCCAAGATTGGCTTGTCCTCCAGATGGTTTCAAGATACCAGTCAACATTCCGATGAGAGTTGTTTTGCCTGCTCCGTTATGTCCAAGCAGTCCGAGAAGCTCTCCTTCCTCAACCTCCAAAAAAACTCCTCGAACGGCATGGACGTCTTTCTTGCCCTTTATTCCAAATGGATATTGCGAATAAACTTTGGAAAGTCCCGCTATTCTAACGCCTTTGCATTCAGCACCTGCTTCCATTCTTTGAATTACTTTCTGTTTTTCAAGGTATGCACTGTCAGCTCCTTGTGCTTCTTCACTGTCCTGCTGATTTGCGCTACCCATTGATTGTCTCACATTTCGGTTTACTTGGCGTTTTTTGCAGCCCCAGTATGTTGGCGTAAGGAAGAAGTATGCTCTGGCTCCAGTTCCTCGGTTTGAAGCAACGACGTGATCGAAATACCAGGCTAGCACAAGGAAAATTCCTATGTTCATGAGCAAAAGGAGAGTTGAGTCGAATGAAGAATAGGCCTTGTACATGTCTCCTGTGGGTAATTTTCCGGTGTTGACTTGCGTGTAATTGTCCCAGTAGTAATTAGTACCATTAATCCACCTCAGTTGGGTAGCATCGAAATGATTGTCAGCAATGGAGGAGATATCTCCAATGATTTTTGAGAAATTAAAAGGGGGATAGAGAGTCAGTAATTTCGTGATGGTTCTGACCCAGTCGACTGCTTTTTCTGAGAATAGGAACAAAACTATCGTTCGATTTGAAAGGAAGAGTTGGATGACGATAGCAAACAGAAGAAATCCGTATGAAAGGGTGTTAGCATACTTTGACGACGAGATCATTGTGCACAACCAAAACATCAGGAACTGCATCGACATTGAGAAGCAGAAGAAGACGATAAACACCAGGAAAAACGGAGTTCTTAGGAAAAACTCAAATTGGAAGATGTAGCCACTTACTTGCAGACATAAGGTTGTTATGATTGACATACCAAAGCTGATGATAAACCAAGAGACCCAGTAAGCGAAAGGAGAAACCCCGACAACTTGCAAACCTTCTCGAAGTCGAAGCTCTTTCTCTCGAACAATTTCACCGATCAGTATGATGAAAGTCATCATTGGTGCTATGAAGAAATAGAGCGAGCCTTGCGCAGATATAACATCATAACCCTGGAAAAATCGATTTGGAGCATGAGGGAAATCTTGCCATGAAACGTTCATTTGTGGAGGATTTGATGGATCAGGAGCGAGGTATGAGAGCAATGCATTGTCTACGAGCACTTTAAGCTGTTAAAAAAAAAAGAGAAAAAAGATGAGAGCTAAATTGGTTAATATTTCATACGCTCAGCGATATGATATCTTTTGGGTAATTGTCTCCTTGTGTGCCGAACAAGCCACCAGAATACAAAGACGTATTTGTAATAATTTGATAGTGCAACACGTTTCCGAGGTTCATAAAAGGGAAGTTGAATGAAGTACAATTGATCGTAAATGGGACAATTGATCCATTTGAGGGGATTTGTAGTGTGTATCTAGTAGTTAATTGCTCAATGTTCAGTATTAGCAAAAAGAGAGAGGTACTGCGAGGTGCAAAACAAAAGAACGCTCTGAGTTTCATTCTGATGATTTAAGAGATAGTTGTTGATCTGTGTAATATCACTTCCGTTATAGATGTATTTGATATCTTCCCCCATTGTGTATCCTGTTTGAGTTTGTATATATTGAACGACATGATTAGTCCAGTCGGTTGGGTCTCCCTGGCGAAAAATAGAAAAATGAAACCAATAATAAAATGATATGTTACAATCAAGGCGATTCCCAGTGTGGTACAATTTTCACCTCTGGCTTTGGGGACACATTTCGGCAATCCACTAACAGGTGTGATTGGGGGGTCCAACAAAGTCTTTTCTGCAATTGAGTTTGCTACAATTTGCCAAGCGAACAAAATGAAGCAGAGGATCAGAGGAGAAACCATCTGGCAGACTGTAGCCTTCCAATTTCTTTTCTGGAGTAGAAAATTTTTCCAAGTGAGAAGCCCTATGTGCCTGAAAACTTTGAATTTATCGGATTGGGGAATCCCATAGCGATCAGAATTCGTATTTGCATATGGCGTGTCTTCACCCGGAGTGTCTCTTTCGTTTAGGTGATTTTCTCTCTGTGACATTCCTTCAAATATTTAGCTAAATTAAACAAATTTTTTTCGACTAAACTTTAATAATCATGAATCGCCTATACGATATCTTGAATTCGAAAGTGCCTCTTGACACGAAAGTGAAAATATGACCATATAACAGATTATTGAAAGCAAATTCTTATACAGTTTCAGAGAATCTAATGGCAAAATTAATTGTTGAGAACAAACCAGCCATCCGATGCTCATAGCCTGAATCCTCTCTCAATAGTTCAATTACATTTACCTTTCTAAGGCAATTAATACCTGAAAAACAAGTTACTTCTCGTCCCAATGGGATAACTGAAAAATTAAATGGCTCTACAATGTTGCTTGGCTTGAGAATGATTTGATAAATTCAATAGAAATTTATAGTTTTCATATTGGCAGCCAAAGAAACTCATGAATCACTGCTCTTTCTCTGGCTCTCGTCCTTTTATGTTGATTGAACTCTTGAAATACTATTTCCCACTTTTCAGCATGGGAAGAAGAGAGAGAAAAAAAAACCCACAAAATTTCATTAAACCTGACAATTCGAAATTGAATCTTTTTTATAATTATTTAGGCACTGGTTTCTAGAACTTGGCTTCGACTTCATGTTTGAAGAGTTAGAAATCTTCGAGGATTACTTGGTGGAAAAGCTTTGTTTTAATAACAATGATTGAATATCGATGTTTGTAGTACTCGAAAAATTATCCACATTTGAAAGAAGTTCTAATTCAAGCATTCTTCTAACTCTTAATAATATACGACGGTCAATACGATTTTTTGTTCTTTATCTAGAGTTTGTGCAAAAGATGAACAGTCGAATCTATTTGAAAAAGATAGTCCAAGTTGACAAAAACACAGTAACTGATGTCATTTCTCTTTTTTTTTTAACTTAAAATTAGGCAACAATTCAATCTCTCATGCAAAATGTAGAAGTGCCATTTTCTACTGCAAAAAAGTAACTTGTCATAAAGTCCTTCTCGTTGGTTTTAACGAAACAGAGAGATTTGGAATTTCTACAAAGATTTTATTCAAGAACTAGCCGGGATGTTCATCGTCATACATATTAAATCAGAGAAAATTAATTACTCCATCGTTAAAAGCAGCAAACTTGAAGGCAAATGAATGCGACATTCTCGGTGTGATTAACTTTGCTTCGTAGCTTTCATTGCAAAAGCTGGAAAAAAATCGATTGTTGACGTTTTACTCTATGCTATTCAAAGCAAAAAGTTGAATCCCATCAAGCTAGAAGAAGCTATTACTTCCGAAGTTGTAGGGGACTGGTAGCCTCTTTCAACGGCTGAATATTTCATTCGTTTACTCATAACTAGCTGCTACATAGATCTCTTTTTGCCTCAGCAGCTCAGACAGAAGAAAAATGGAGCTTCGGGTACGGGAACAGAGCTTAAAAAAGAACAAAAGTTCCAAGAGAAACCTCAAAAGGAAAAATCTCAAGATCCTATTCCAGAGCCTATGGAAATCCAAGTTGAACGGTTGGTAAGAATTTCTTTGTTGCGGTAGCGAGCCGAGAAAAAATTATTAAAGGGAAATGTAGAAAGTGCTTTGGAAGAAGAAGAGAAGGAGGACCAATCAAGATCATTCAGAAGAGAGCGAAGCTAATAATATATCCATAATTAATTTATTGACAGCATATTGTTAATAAGACCTGGAGAGAAATGAAGACAATCAGAGCAGTTTCAAATATGAAGGCAAGCGTGTCAAGACAGTGATGGGAAGGAGAGATGATCTTGATTCAGATCCGGAGTTAAATGATCCATTTGATGAATCACTAAGCAAACAGAAATTAAAAGATGCTGGGGAAATCTCTGGAATCGGGGATGGAAATGGGAGTGAAGAAAATTCAGCAAACAGGGACAAATGCCTACAGGTCGATAAATCAAAAACAAAGAATTCTCCCACAGCGGCAGCTCCTTCACGAGAAAAGGTCCAAAGCTCATTGAAGTAAGATTTCGGCCTAACACATCAGCATGAATCATATAGGAATTTTTTCAAGAAACGACCATGAAAGAACTGCCTTGATGGATTCATGTTTGTTGGAATATATTCATACTTGAACTCTGCCACTTATTATAATTTGATTGGCAAGAAATGTTGCATACCTATATTAAACGAAAAAATTATCATTTGCTACCGGACAATCTTCTTCCATACCTTGTCTGATAACAATCTAAAAATGTTAGAAAAACCCATCATAATCCATGAATGTAATGCATTCCCTTTCTGTTGTTTAGACATAGAAGAGTATCACAGCTGCGTCTAAATTAACTGCATAAAGATATTAAATGTTAAGTTTTTTGAATAAACTTTTTTTTTTTTCTTTAGAGCCTCAAAATTTAGTTGCAGTGAATAAATTCAATGAATCACTGTGTTGAATTCATTAATACGTTCGATATCAAAAATTTTGATTCCAAAGAATTAATGACGCCCCTTAATTCTATTAGCTTTTTGACCTCGAACAACCAAATTGACATGAATCAGAAAAAAAAACCGCACCCTTTTGAGTTACCTATCGCTTTTTTATTTAATGAGAAACCACTCCAACGAAATTAATCTGATGAGACTTTCGAGTATTTCCACTAGATTACAAAAGCGCTCTAACGCTTTAGATACTTGAATAGAAATTCCCACCACAATGAGAAATAGCTTTTAGAATTCCTCTGGTACTCATTAAGTAATATAATCACTCCCCTTTCAGTGGCATACACTTGAAAGGATAAAAAACAAGCCAGATTTGCTCTGAGATGGCATATCATGAAGTCACATCTACAAAATGAAGAAAGGAGATATTTTAGGCTCGGATCTTTCCTCGACATTTGTGTGTAAATTCTTTTCATCGAGTAAATTTTTTTTAAACACACAAGCAAATTTATTAGCTTTCATACTCTTCAAAAACGTATCGTTTAGATACATCAAACTGTTGAATGGGTTTAAGCAACTCAAAATTTAAAGAACAGCACCAAAGAAGTCAAAAGCAAAACAAAAAAAGTATGATTGTCAGTGCCACTTGATCTCATATCCTATCAGAAGAGAATACTGAAATCATCATCTTCTCCAATGGCGACAAGTATGAAGGACAGGTCAAAGATAATGAGATATGTGGTGTTGGCACATATTTCTACCGGAGCAATGATGTATATAAAGGCGAATGGTAAAAATCTGCACCTGAAATATAATTAACGAATTAACGTAATCCCTGTCAAATAGGAAGAATAACAAAAAACATGGACATGGTACTCACTACTATGTAAATCAGGGAAAACGTTATGTCGGTAAGCCTAAAAATCGAATCAATATGTGGAAAATATCAATTCGCAAAGGTGAATGGCAGAATGGTTTTTATCATGGTTACGGCGAAATCTTCTATGCCGATAAGTCATGTTTTAAAGGTTGAGAGCTAATTTTTAGAAGACAACCCTTAATCTACTTATAGGGACCTTTTTTGAAAACGAAAAACATGGTGTCGGCCATTTCGAAGATAGCAAGGGGTGCATCTATGAAGAACGGTGGGTTTACGGAGCGCTTAAGGGCCGAACTCTTCTCACGAAAGGCACAGAAACAAGCAATGGTAGATTTATTGATCAAAAATACGTGTTGAATTTTTACAAAAAAAAAAACTAAAAAAAAAAAGATGATAAAGATGACAGCGAACCACCTTTAGGGGAACGAAGCAACTCTATCAAAGGAAAAAAGGCAGTTGAGAATGAAAGGAAAGACGAAGTTCCTCTCATAGTGTTCAATGAACTAGAGCGTCTTGATAACGACTATAAACGTGAGAACGACGAGGATGGGAATGAGAGTGAGGACGAAGGAGAATCTCGCGCAGAGCCTAAGAGAAAACAATTTGAGACCGAAGTCACACCAACGCTCAATAAACTCTCTTTCACCGACTCGCACGAGTCCCCTAATCATACTCCATACAGCAGAAGCAGAAATGATTTAAAGAATGAAAGGAACTCCGAAAATTCTGGCACAGCTCTCAAAAGTCAAGAGATTGATATGGACAGTGGGAAAACGGAAATTGGCGTTGACACGTTAAATATCCTTGAACATATGGAAGCTCTAAACTCTGCGGCCAATTATCTCCTAGAAAAAAAAAGTTACTATTTATTTTCTTGAACTTGAAGCTCAAAGTTTCTGTTTCATTTAAATAGTTGAGGACTGGAATACAGATGACGTAATAGAGTGGTTGAAACATCTGGGACTTGGAGAATATGCAGAGCAATTCAAAGCAAACCACATAACAGGAGTCAACCTGCTTGACCTGACTGATGCCGACATGAAACAAGAATTTAAGATCGCAAGTTTGGGCCATAGAAAAAACCTGCGCAAGGCGATTGAGCAGCTTAATCAGATTTATCGTGGTGGAAAGGATCCAGAATACATCAAGAATAAAATACGAAGCTTTTATAACAAGACCTTTTTGAGATTTAAGAGGACTCATCCAATCAATAGTTTTGGAAGCAACGACGGAGGAGGGTTGAACAGCCTTCGAAAATTATATTCAGGAGCATACAACAGTCTTCAGGGTGTTATTCAGGAAGATAATGATGAAGCCGAGGTATTTAGTCCTCCGGAAATGAAAGTAGAGAAGAAGCGATCTGGCGAGGCGCCCAATTTCAAATTTGATTCAAATGAAGAGAAAGCCGACGAAGATGATCATAACCACGAAGCTCTACCACGCAAAATGAGAGATCGCAAACCTTCATTTGCGTCTGGATCTTCTCGAGACTCGACGCCAGGCGAGAAGAAACCTAGAAGGAAAAAAAGCACAATGTCGAAGCGTTCGGGTTCCGGTCGAGAATCTCAATCTCACAGTCGAGAATATGATATCAACAGAACGTCTGAAATAGCAATCAAAGAAGGAGGAGAAATATTGGTCAGGATTCAATCACCGATTAAGAGAGAAGAGGCAGAATCTAGACCAAGAGAGGAAAGGAATTTGCTGGGGCACTATCTCTTGCACAATCAGTACGATTCGCATGATCGCAGAGAAAATATCATCGCAAACCAAAACAATATTAGCACTCCCTCTCATTCATATGAAGGGTCTTCGCCGACGGACTCAGAAACAAGTTCAAGCGAAGAAGATAGTGCAAAAACTTTGAAATGTCAGCTATCAAAGCAAAGCAGCACGACTCCATCTCCTGATTTATTCCAAAAAGGGAGCCCTGGACTCAATCAAATCCTACTTGGGACAACAGGGATTGGACAAATTGTACATCCTATGCCCCAGGTTCAGCTAGGCAGTGAATTACATCAGGTTGAAAAGGCCAATCCTAGTTTCGTTAAAAATCTCTTTGGTGCTGGTGAGAATAATATGAATGAACTCAATAGACCATTGCTGAGGAAAAATCATTCGACGCCCAGTGAGATACGACCAAAAGTGATTAAAAATAGCAAAAGCACCTCGCCCGTGTTACAACCCATGCAAAACGATAACGAGCTTCACCTACTGAAACTCCCAGCAAGGCAAGACGATCAATCAAAACGAAGTGAAGGGGGACAAGCGCCCGTCAAAAAAGCTATTATTCCTGAAGATGGAGCAAAAGTCAGTAGGACAAGCAAAAAGACTGCTCTCAGTAACTCAATACTTCATCAGTATTGTCTTAACATGCATATTCCCCCTCACAGATAGGAAAGAGCGAGAACAGCAGGTGAAAGAGGAAATACTCAAAATTTTTAAACAAACTGGACTTAACGAAAACTTTATCATCAATTATGATGAGCTGACTATTAAAGGGAAGATTGGTGAAGGAGGTAAGATTCTACTCACTTATTAAAGAGTTAACAATCACTAATAGGATTTGGTCAAGTATATGAAGGTACATTCTCTGGTACTGAAGTCGCAATCAAAGAATATGGGAAACGGAAGTTGCGTGGCAAAGCTGCTGAAGACTTTGTGAAAGAAGTCGAGGTTATTAGCAGCCTTCGGCATCCTAACATTGTCCTCTATATGGGTGCTTGCATTCATAAAGGCAAATATCTCATGATCACAGAGTAACCATTTTATTTTAATTTTTTCATTGCCAACATAAATACATCTGATAAGGTTTATTGAGCATGGTACTCTTTTTGACCATTTGCACAGAAAACATACAAAGATTTCTGAAGAATACCTGCTTGACATCTGCGAAGATATTGCTCTTGGAATGGCTTATCTTCACAGCAGAAAGGTCTTCCATTGCGATTTGAAGAGTTCGAATATTCTGGTATCTCACCTAATTTACTACTCCGGTGAAAATAACTTTAATTTTAATTTGAATAATAGGTCGACGCTAACTGGAATGTCAAATTATGCGATTTCGGTCTCTCTCGTAACAAGATTAAATACAATAAAAAGAAGAATGGTAAAAAAATGATCGTGAGATCTCTTTGTTAAGGCATTTATTTCGTAAATTTAGCAAATAAAATTCAAAGGGTCGGCACTCCACACTGGATGGCTCCAGAGATTTTAAGAGGAGAGCATTATGACGAGCAGTCAGATGTTTATTCCTATGGTATGGTCTTATGGTAAATGCTCATCTTTCGCCTTTGTCTTTAACACCACACTTAATTAGGGAAATCATAACCGGAGAAATTCCGTACTATAACTTGAACGTAAACGAAATCATCTTCAA
>ENA-UOTX01000073-UOTX01000073.1-compost-metagenome-genome-assembly--contig:-NODE-73-length-99750-cov-13.615453_pt1 | contig 99750 bp, 58 predicted proteins | sample MGYA00238143_ERZ746982 | MGnify/ENA primary metagenome ERZ746982 (study PRJEB28758, sample SAMN06268862) | compost metagenome | isolation source: single cell | place: USA: California, Emeryville, Joint... | reverse complement strand
AAATTTGTCATTGTTAGCCTTCAGTGAAAAAGTCTGAGTCTCATTCTCAATGTTCCAGTTTTTGTAGTTTTCCCTTTTGAAATTTTGCTATTGATATCAAGTCTTTCATACTTTTAAATAATGTAACTCTCTTCGAGAACTTCATCAGATACTCAATATTAGGTACGTGGAATCATTTTAGGATGTGGAGGTAAGCAGAAATTGTCTGGCATATATTCAAAAAGGAGATTTTAAAGATTTGTAGAAGTGAAACGATTCTAATTAAATTCTCATCAGAGACTGCATTGTAACATATTAACAAATTAACTTGAGTTTATTACCATACTCTACTTAAAAAAATTTTAAAAATTGAAGCTCGCGGATTTGAACCTCGCGACCTCGGCAGTCAAAACGCCACGCTCTTCCAGCTAAGCCACAGCTTCTTATTGACTAAATAGCAAGAGAAACTTGCCGGAAATACTTTTCATTTTCAAAGGAAAAATCTCGGTATTGTTCATCCAATTAAATTTCTACACTAATATTGGAGCCAATGAAACCCGATGAGAGAGAGAGAAAATGAACAAAACAGAAAGAAGTTGCTTTAAGAAGATGAGTAAAGGACAATCAAAATTCTCAAATTTGTTAAGCTATATTCTAAGGAAACATCATCTTTTAGATATATATGAATCTCTAAACTAAACTGAGAGGTTCACTTTACTCGACTCAACTGGCTCATCAAAGCAAAACCTGGAAATGTTATCGAAGAATCTCTCTCAACATCAAGATCAGTTAACTTGTAAAAGCTTCCATGGAAAGCTACAATATGGAGGTTTTTGAGATGCAACAACATGATTTACACAGCACACAAACGCATTTCATTTGCTTGTCATAAACCGATAAGGACATATGATTTATTTTCAAAGGCCCTCCCAAAGTCCTCTATAAAACCAAAAGCTCAATAAAAAAATTCAGCTGGAATGCTTATCAGCAGCCATTGATCCCAGCTATTTGTTTAACATTTAATTATTTCTTGAAGAACTTGCTTTTCGCACGTCAAAGTGTGACAGAGCAAAACAATTTATTAGCTTTATTATGAAGCTATAACGAGGTTTGCGATTAGTTTATTTAAATAATTATAAAGGCAACTAACAATTTGATCGATGCTATATCAAAAAGTTTTTATAAATAGCACAGAAGTATCCTATTAAATAATTTTAGATTTTTCTCAGTCATTGAAGTTACTGCTCTAATGTTGTTTGCTATTAATATCTCACCGAGTTATTTTTAGAAACAACAAATCTCGAGCCATTGTAAATGTGCGTCATCGATCACGTAATTCAAATTGAGGTCCGGTAATCCCTGTCAATTTTTCACAACTCCCGAATTGGGTTAGTCTTGCTTAGGTCATATGTTGCTATTTGTGTAATACATATACACCTGCAGTCGGGCAGCCCAGCTACAAAAAAAAGATGTTCAAAAATGAGTCCGTGATTTCTTACTTTCATTTATTAGATGAAGAAAAAATACACATATCATTTGCTTTCACAATGCCTCTGATTAATGGCCCTCACAGGGAACTTCCTAAATTTAATTTCAGAATAGAGGATGATGTCCATTTATTGATTTTTTGACACTTACTCTGCTGAGAATTGCTGTCAAAAAGTTTCATTTTTCAAATTCTGATCTCACAGAAGATTACGTATTAGGAAAATTGTAAAAAATTATATAAATCAATCGAAAGTAGATTTCCGAAGATCGATTATCTTCTCGAATTTAGTGCTTAATTAATTACATGAAAGCTCTTTCTTTTAAATTCTAAGCTAAGGATTTTATAAATTGGTATCCATATATCAAGAAACAGATAAAAATTTTATATTTGACTTGAATCATTTCTAAGAAAAAAAAATGCAGAAAACTCTCTCGTATGAGGATGGAATTGAAGAATTTCAGACTCCAAGGTATTTTGAACTCGTTATCTCTCCTTACTAAAAGAACTTAGATTCTCTTCTATGATGTTTACAGAGCTATTAGCGACTTCGGCGACCGACTCGCATTCAGAGCCATATCAGTCGTTTCTAGAGCAAAAAAAAAGGACATCTACAGTAACTACTCAAGATACCAATGAAATCTAACATTTTCTCATTATCAGAAGCCAGTGCTGCTAATCAAGTTCGAGGACAATCTTGCAACTATAAACACCTCAATTAAGTCATCTCAAGTACTTTGAACGCCTTGATATCCCTAATCAGGTTCCTGTAGAGCACTTTGCCTAGACAAAGCATGGCCTTAGACTCTCCATCCATTCTCTCTGAAAGATTCAGTCTCAGATCATTTTTGGGATCCATTTCCAAGATATACACCGTATATCTGTTCTCAAGCTTGGATTCAAAGGTGATTCTTACTTTGAGAAAATGAATTGATTTTTTTGTTAAAGACTATAAATTATCTGACAAAGCAATTGGTTATTGATGATTTCATTGAAGATTATATTGTGAATGTCGTGGAACCGAAAAGGATTTCTATGCTTGACCTTCCATTATCCGTAAAGGAGCGATTTGATCTCTCCAGAACGATCTTAATTGATGTAACAAATGATAAGTTGAGTAATGAGACTAACTTAATATCTATTAGACTAATGAAGAGATGATTCAGGTCAACAAAGAATTAGGAATTCTGATTGGTTCAATGAAAGATAGAAAGAGAGAAGCCGACTTGCTATTTCTTCTCCCATTTTTAGTTTATATCTCCAACAAGCCAGAAATGAGACCAATTAATCTTCTGTACCAAGAGTATCAGAATATAACCACTGGCAAAGCCACGCCGATCAGGAAAAAAGAGACTTTTGCAGGAAGAGAGGAAAATTTTAAAGCCAAGGGATCTAAATCAAAGGAATGTGATAGCTTTGAGGATCTGGATGAAACGGTGGCGGACGATATGGATCGTAGCATCTCATCAATTACCAACCAATCGGACGCTGGGAAATCAGTGACTACTTTAAAAGTAGAGATTGGAATTTCACACATCAGGTATTCGGAAAATGGGTCGAAGGCAAACTGTTCAAGCCGAGGTGACTCGTCATCCAGGAACATGTCATTGAATCCAGAATCATCTAAAGGTCTTGAATCTAAAGTTTCAATCGAATATAAAAATTTCTTTTGAGGGATAAAAATATTTATATTTCAAACAAAACGCTTTGTTTGAATATGTGTAGCAGGAAATGACCTACTATTTGCAGGTTATTAACAAAATTTTTATTTATTTATTTTTTTTTCATTCTTTTTAACTTGTCTGCAATTGCATCGTCTATATTATAGTTAATACGCGCTAAGCTTAAGGCTGGTTGCCAGCCTATTTTACAAAGTCTTCCTCCAAGTGTTTAGCTTTTCGAGAGCAATTTATTAAGTAGAGATCAAAAAGAGGTAATTTTTTCATTGTTAGTGCTATTAAATGAAGTTATTATGAGCAAAGTATTCAAACTAATTAGTAATGCAAGCAAAAGATATTGCTTTCAATATTCGTTTGCTTTTTTATATGGAATTTTAGTGAGCAGCTCTTATTTATATCTATATCTTATCGAAATATGATTTGTAGCCGCCAAGAGAATCAACCAATCTTCCTTCTTTCTTTTCCATCTTTGTTCCCAAGAAAAGAGACTCACTACTTCGCTTTCACTATCTCCAGCTTTCGAATTGATTTTTGGAGTTGGATGTGCCCGCGCCAGTTATAGTTATACGATCTTTTCTTTTCCTTCTCATTTCCTTGTCGCGTCTGAGCAGTTTTTAGCTCATTTCCAAGCTTTGGACTGGGTACACGTTCTTGAGAAGAGGATAACGAATTAAGACCCGAGGATCCAGTAATCTGCGGCTCATTTGAATTTTGTTGTGAATGCGTAGAGCTAAATGCTTCAGCCTTCAGCTCCTGACACTTGACTTCTGCATCAAAACTTCCAGAGTTTTTCTTCGCTGGATGTGATTGTTGTTGGAGTTCTTCGTAATTTTTTTGCATAGACAGTATCTCACTTTCTTTTCGGCTGAGTGTGTCGATTAATGCTTGATAGCGATTTCTCGTCTCAGCTTCAGCTTTCTTCGTTTTATTCACAAGAGTCGTCAAGGGATCAGCCACCCCTTTTTGCTCTTTGATTTCAGTTTTCAACTTCTGGTTTTCTTCGTTTAATTCGTCGTTTTGAGCGACTATTTTGTTTATTCTTTCCCAGATTTCTTTAAATATTCTGTGCTGATATTTTTCCGCCACCTTCGCAAGTCTGACTTTTTCTTCTCTTTTTAACTTGTTAAAAAGAATCACGAGATTATTTTCCAGTTCCTTCATAAATTCTTTCTGGCTTTTCTCAAGAGAAATCTCCTTGAGGACGTCATTAACAACCTGCTTTACATCGATTAAATCCGCCGCCCCTTGTTTCAAAAGTTTAGTATTATGAATCATTGCTAATAGGTTATACCAAGTAGATCCTTCAGCTGAAAGCTGATGGTAACCCTTATCGCGTCAACACCTTGTTCGTAAACGAAGGGTGTCACAGAAAGCTCAATAACCCTGCAAATTTTCGCTCTTGTTGGATATTTCTCAAGGTTTCTCAACATTTGTAAAAGTATCATCTCTGACGTCATATAGTTCGTATCGTTCAATAACTCAGTAGCCTGACAGCTTTGAGAGAAGATATTATGAGAGCGATTATATTCATTGCTATGAGCCAGATTTCTGGTTTGATTGACCTCTCGCTTGAAATCGACAGACTTACATTCTGTTGGTAGCTGTTAAATGTTTAAACCAGAACAATCAGGAAATGCTTTCAGATATGAAAGAGTTACCTCCTCATTGGTGATAACCTCCCATCCTTGCTCTCCGAGATCGTCTTTAATGGATTCAATGTTACACGGCTGTGCGGTTTGATCGATGCATCTTTTCATTTGTTATGAAGGTACTCTTAATTCGATATATTCTGAAAATTGAGAAACCGAAATAAATAAGTTAAATAAGACTCCATTGAATAGAAGAAATTGGTATTATTATTAGTTTGAGAACAATCGTTGGACGAGTGGTTTAATTAAAATATGTTCAAGCTGTTAATGTTTACTAAACTGTTAGAATTGGGGTAGTGGCTAACTAATAAGATAGGAATGGAGTAGCTCTGTCAATGAAACAGAGAGATAAGTTAGTTAGAAGGAAATTTTGTTACGGTTGATGAGAAATAAGGTGAAATAGACAAGTTTTTATGGTTTTATCGTTAGAATGGAGGCAGTTGTGTTTGCTTGGATTGAGAACAAGCATAGGCAATAGAGAAAGCTAAAAGGAGAAGTGAGATGAGATGTATCTCTTTTACTATGAAAAAACTGCAGTCAGGAGTTTATAGATTACTCGATCTCAAATAAGGATCTTCTGTGATGTAATACTTAAAAATACTGAACCAAGAAGAAAAATAACCAATTTCCAGACTGATATATGATGAAAGATGAAGTGGTTAGTAGTAATTTAGAATTAAGGAAGTGGATGAAACTAAAAAAAACATTGAAATGAGCTTACTTCTTCAATGCAATATTTTGACAGCATAAGAGATGACGCTCTTCATAGTATAACAGAGACAATAACCGTCATTGCAATAAAATACAAAAGCATTTCGCTGAACTACTATCTCCATTAGAATTTTCACATTCGACTCCGGAATTAAAATGTTAGAAAGCATTCATTATAAAAAGTTCTGATCCATTTTGAGAGATTTAAAGGAGTTTTAATAGAAACTCTCATTCAGTTGTCCCAGAACATTTGCGAATCTTTCTTTTCGCATTTTGAGCGCCCTGAAATAATTTGCTCTATATCATTAGAGTGATCCCAATCTCCTTACCTGACCTGACCTGATCACTAATGATAAAAAGACTCCGGAGATTCTCACATTCGTTTATTTGCTTTTTTATGATCAACTATCCAGAAAACCGCCGATATCAAATTGCCCTATCAAATGCACATTATGCAACCAATAATAGCTGGAGGATGAACTGAGATCAACAACAACAGCTCTCCCACTGAAACCAAGCACAGAAATTATATTAGAAGTCGCAACTCTGAATAGATAGATTCTGGATTTCCAAATCCTTTTAAAATTTTATTTGAAGGCCAAAACAGAGCAACTTACCTCGATATCATGCTGACCGCTTTTAAGTCTTTCAGACTCTTGAGGGCTGTAAACAAGGAAAGCCTCCTCAATAACTTAAAATACACTAATCTCAGCGCTTTCTACGAAATAACTCGACCAACAACATACTCCCTCCAGTCCTCACAGCCAAGTAAGCAATAAACACGAGCTATCTCTCCTCATCTCTCATCATAGAATATTTTTTCACAATTTCCAAGGATAATCCTTCACCTGCCCAACAAAAGAACACCACCGCAAACCCCCAAACTCAACAGCCCTCCGAAGATGACGTAATTCTATTAAACATTCTTTATCTTCCTCTTCTTTATTCAATACACTAGATCCTTTATATTCAATCAAACGAAGATTGGGTGCGAATCATCGAAACCTCTCAAAAGCCTCTGGTTTTGGATTGCTACGCAGAGTAATCCTTTTATAAAGTCCACAGAATTCATCTATTTCTAATTAGTTGGTGTCAACCTTGCCGCAAACTCACTCCAATTCTCGAGGAAAAGGTCAAGCAAGCCAAAGGCAAATGGACACTTGTGAAGATGAACATCGACGAAAACCCTCAGTTGACGACTTCGCTGAAAGTAATTCGATCATAACTCTCATTATTTACCAAAACAATCAATCAAAACAGATCAGGTCGGTTCCAACAGTAGTTTTGATCTCTGGAAAGAACGTTGTTGACGGTTTCACTGGGCTCCCTTCTGAAGAGCAATTGAATACATTTTTCGGTTTGATTGATAAACTGACAGGAACAAAAGAAGAAGAAGCCCGAGTCAACGTAAAACTATTCACTTTCATGTCATCTAAGCGCGAGTATAGGAGAAGTTCCAGAGTTGTATCAAGATGATTGAGGAAGAGAAATACAACGAGGCAGTTTATAATCTTAATGAAGTAAATATAAGCTGCTTGATGCAAGCGCTTTAAAGGAATAAATGAACGTAGATCCTCAAGTTAGAAGCTTGGCTCGACAAATTTGGAGCGAGGGCCGTTGCTGCAATGGCCTATAGCTATCTCAAACTGGGAGACAAGAATAAATGTTTGCATTATGTGAAGGAAATCAAACTCAAGTATTCGAACCAAGCTGAAAATGAAGAGGCAAATAAATCGTGTTTAACTAGCCTTAAGTGATTATTATTTGATAATAGGTCAAAAAATTCCTCGAGTTAATCGACGCGGAATTTACAAAACTGAATAAGAAAGCTGGTGAAGACCCAAAGCTTTTAGAATTAGAGGAGCAATTGGCTCAAGATCCAACCTCTATAAAGCTTCGATATGATATCGCTCAATATCTGTTTGAGAATGACATCTATGAGAAGGCTCTAGAATACTGTCTTCAGGTATGTTAATATTATTATTTTGGAATATTTGATAAAATGGGACTTTTGATAGATAATGAAGATCGATAGAAACTGGGAAGAAAGGAAGGCGCATAAGCTTATGCTTCAAATCTTCGATAAGCTTGGTAGAATTTTGTGAAGTTTAGACTTATTCTGATGAAATTTTCGAAAATAGGTTCCGCGAACCCTGCTGTTGTGGATGCGAGAAAGCAGCTTCAAAGAATTCTCTACTAATAGGGATTTTCTTTTTATAAATGACAGCGATTCTTGATATATCGTTTATCTTTCGAGGTTGTATGGAAATAGCAATCAAAAAAATGCCAAGACTGGCCGTGAATTCAGATTGATAAATATTGCAATGAATATCACTATTTCCCAAGTAAACAGTCTAGCATAGCATAGTGTGGTTATAATAGAAGACATTATCTTGTTGAATTTAGACCTAGAGAGAAATTTGTTGAGTTAAGAGTAATCCTTTTGTAGGTTTTTTCCACCGTTTACAACACGTACTGTGAGCGCTAACTCCTCCTCCTCACAATAGTTACCTGAACATTCAGGTTCTCCTCTCAACGCAAAGGAGAATCATCATGAATTGTAACTTTCGGATACAATGACGATACTTATAGTTGGCTGAAGATACTTTGTAATTCAAATTAAGTCTTCTCTTCTGTGAAATATAATGTTATACTACTAAAATTTCGGACGCTGCTTTCAATCTATCCACCAATTTTCATTGCAGGTAGTCATTCCCATCATCAGCATCACTGGGGAGCGCTCTCTAATCCGCTGATCAAAATGAATGCTTGAAGGTTGCTCTGGTATCACGAATTTTAATTCAATGAGGCTTTTCCAATTTAATTTCTCTATTCCAAAAATAAATTTTGTGGGCAGCGTTTTTCTATATTTAGTCTCAAGAAAACATCCTCTCAGGTGATTCCAGGTTCTGACTTTTATGGAAAATCAGTAACGATCAACTCAAATTCCGAGTCATCCTTATCAAAATGAGGAGACGATAACTTACAAAATAAACACATTTCATCACGTCATGGTTTTTCAACCTATCAATCCTCATTTTTCGCTCTCTGTACTCAATGAATAACACTATGAAGATATGCAATACGACTTTCATTTTCGCACAATCCCTTGATATTTTCATTAAAGGCACCTGTAAAATTAGAGTTATGAAAAAATAATGACTCTTTTCCTTTGATTGGGCTGCAATTGCGCACTTCATCAACGCGAAGGCAGCTTTCAATGATTATAAATCTCAATCTGGTCCATGAAAACTAAGTAAGTCACACGCTATTAATTTTGAACAATAAACTAATAAAATGTTCGCTCCCTCGAAAATTGCATTATTTTACATCACTCAAGCTTAATAAAATTTATTCGTGAGGAAATAAATATTGGAACACATCCAAATTACAAACTAATCAAGATATCGATTTAATAAAATCAACTTAACACTCACAATGGGAAGCGCAATCTGCTCTCAGCTCTGCCAGACTCCTGTTCACGCCAAAGACCCAAAAGCGCTCGTAAACTTCGAGCTTGACTGCAGCCCGACTCCAAGCCTCGGTATTCCGACAGCTGAAGAGACACTGAACATTGTGGGCGATCAATCACGGAAATCTATGACTCACATAAAAACCAAGAATCAGGCGCTTTCATTAAAAAAATCCGTTTCACCGGAGCAAACCTCTCCTATTAATAAGAAGGATACGGTGGCTCCGTTCCCAGTTTTGAAACATCGAGGACCCTCTCAACTGGAAATCAATATTAAAGGCATTGAAGGATTTGGCGTTTATGTCGACCAAGAAGGTAACCGGTACGAAGGCGGGTGGAAAAGCGGTGTAAGACACGGATATGGCGAAGAAATGTCGCCTGATGGGGCCAAATTCATCGGGAACTTTAGCATGAACACAAGAAACGGTTTCGGAAAGCAAAGCTGGGCTGACGGCTCGGTTTACGAAGGAAACTGGAGTCAAGGAAGTAAACATGGTAAAGGAAAGCACACGTATAGTGACGGTTGCGTTTACGATGGACAGTGGCAATCTGGCCAAAAGGATGGATTCGGGATTTTTACTACTCCAGAAAACGAGAGCTATGCAGGAGAGTTCAAAGACGGCCTGCCAAACGGCAACGGTGTATACACTAACTCAAAAGGAGAGAAATTACGAGGCTTCTGGGTCAAAGGCGTATTTGAAGAAGATCCTGATCGTCCAGATAACTCGAATGAAATCACGAATTCTACGCTATTTACTCGCTTGCACAAGCATTCTTCCACTGAAAAGTAGAAAGGATGATGACCATCATGTATTTGACTCCGATAATATTTATTTTTTGAAGTTTCTCTGTAATACTGTAGCATATCAAATTTTTTTGTCGCCTCAGAAAATTTTGCATTACTCATCCATACAGCAGATCTTCTCAACCCGATTTCCTGTGCCTTCATTCATCAACGGTTGCATATTCTCAGTTTTGCTAATTTACTCGATTCAAATTTAGATTGCCGTAATACATATTTGCTCGATTATTTATAAATTTCAAGTTAAACAATACAACATCGCGTTTTTTTGGTTAGTTTCCATGGGAATTAGCGAGCATAAATAAGGTTTTGTGGTACAACTAGACGTGGCCAATATTGACGCCTATAGATAAAAAAGTAACAAAATTGCTGAGGTATGTGTTCAAGCTGAACGGTCCATGTACAAAACAAAAAAATTCAAGCCATCTAAACATAAAAAATAATCAGAAATGTCTCTTATTTTTCCTTTGCTTTAAGAACGGTTGTTATATTCATCATTCGCATTTTCAAATCACTCAGAGCCCTGACAAACTCCTCGTTATTCTGGCCCTCGTTTTTGGAGTAAACCAATTTAGTTTTCAGTTCATTATACACCGTGTCTAACTCACGGATTACCCCAGGGAAAGTATCGGTTTTGGCTGTTTTCACCCTCTTAGGACTTGGACTTCCCTCCAAACATAGATTTATTTGAGCTGTTGTCACAGCCGTCTTCTTCTTTTCTGGAGTCGCAGTAATGCTGATCGTTGCGATGGCTTTCGGTGTGACCTTTCCGAGCGGAGAACGCTGATTTGAAGGAGTGCTCGTTTTTGAAATAGACCCTCTTAGACTAGGAATTTCCTCCTTCTGAGGCTTTCTAGGTGAGACCAAGGCCTTGATGTTACGAGAGGGAGACTTATGACCCTCGGCCCCTTTCTGCGAGTCTCGTGGCCCGAGTTGGATTCGCGGGTGCAAATTGAACTGCTGACTGTGAGGGGAAACATTCCTTTTGGGGTTATTTTCGCTAAAAGACAATTTCTCTTGTAATTTCGTTGGAGTCCTATACGTCTCAGTGCGGGAACTATCTTTCGATTTTGGACTCTGAGCCTGTGGTTTTGAGCTTTGATCACCATGCCCGTCGGGTTTAGCTTTGAAAAAAAAGTTAATGGCAATTTTACGAGAGCATATTACTTGAAAACACGGTTGTTTTTGGATGAACTTTCATGTTCAGAGACTTTTCGGCCATTTTTTTGAAACTTGAATCCTGATATTTAAAAAAAAAAAGCGAATTAGAATTTGCTTTGCGATAAAGGAGTCTAATACCGTTGATGTTTTCACGCTCACAGGAGGGGGAGATCGAGAAGTTTGAACTGGTTTGCCATTTGAAAGAGAATCTCGGGTTTTCACGCTTTTATCCCAGGAATCTGACTTTTTATGTCTGAAGACCCTTTGCACTATAGGATTTTCTAATGTTTTTGGCGTTACGCTCTCTTGCTCCTTCCCCTTTGTCTGTAAATACCTCCAATCTACGCTTTTTTGGCTTGTAATGATTTTGGTTTTTGTTGAAGTTTGAGTTTCCGAATACTGGCTCTCGATGGGACTGCGGCTGGGTTTCGACGGCGGTTTTGAAGTTGATTTTCTATGCATTGAATATTTGGGTAGATTCTGTAGGCTTGTAGCAGGGATCGGTGTCATGCGCTTATCTTTCGACCTGGTTACTTTCGGCACTTGACCGAGGTCCACGCTATCCTTAAAGGAAGTTCCAGATAGCATGGCGACACAGTCACCGAGCGTGGTGTTTAAGGCTTCTTCATCAACATTAAGCAATAATGTATTTTTCTCATCGATAGGGTCTTCTTTGGTATATTTCGTTTTCGGGTGCACGCTGGTATCGGTTGTTCGCTGGTCTGTGTCGAGGATCAGTGTGGAGTTAGCTGAACGATCCATTTATTTGGGGCTTGAAAGGTAGTATGTAGAAGGAATCAGAAAAGGAAACTTACAGCAAACGCTTGATTAAACGCGATTCTTACGCGATTAAAATATTATTGGCGAACTAAAATGAGTTTGTGGGTTCTTTTGTAGAATTAAGCGACCAGTTCCTTTTGAGTATAAATGCTTAATAGAAGGATTGAAATCGCGGTAGAGATTCTTGGGAGCCTAAGTTACAGCTTAAAGATTGAAAAAAAAAGGGATGTTGTGTACCGGAAAATTTGAAATGAGTTCGAGGGGCTATTTAATGAGTATTCATAATTCTCCACATGGAACATTAAACAAACCACACGTGGATAAATGAGCCTTTTCAAAATCTAATTTCAGTCTGCGACCATATGGAAGACCTTCTCTGTTCCTTTAATTACTCTCATTGAGTCCTACACATTTATGATAGATATATATATCCATGGAATGTCAAGCTTGTGATGTAAGCATCAAACGGAAATTATGATTAAACCACTGAAAACTTTTCGTAAAGTTATATTGAGGCTTAGCATAGAGCAGTCCAATGCGCAATTTATCCATAGGATGCCTCTGCAATAGAATTTAGAATGATCGATAGTGGAAAATTGGTAATAAATGATTCAAAATAAAATAATCAGAAGATTTTCTCTGCTTTCGAAGCATCTTTTATTTTCGAGTCAATCATCGACTTTTGCAACTCAGAAAATGCAAAGCGCTTCACCTAAGATCACCGTATGACTTCTATCTCATGCACCATTCATATTTTTGATTGTAAAGTATCTAGATCAACCGAGCGCGAAAAAAGTAGATGAAGATTTGATGAAAGAATATGGTCACTCACTAGAGATACTTATGGAATTAGCAGGTATGTAAAATTCGCCTTATTTGCCCCCTATCGGTTTCAAAAACAGGTTTGAGCGTTGCGCAAGCGGTTTATCACTGCGATCGAAAATACCACTCAGGAAATTTAAAGAATATCCTCGTGCTCTGTGGGCCTGGCAGTAAATGATTCGTTAGTCTTCTCTTTATGACGAAAAACCTGGTGTTTTTAGATAATGGAGGCGATGGGTATACTGCGGCAAGGCATCTTGCATTGCTGGGCTATAACCCAGCGGTTATGTACACTAAGAAACCAGAAAAAGAGCATTTCAGAGGCCTCATAGCGGCTTGCGAGGCTCATGATATCAAGGTGCTGGATTACTCTCAGGATACTGAGCTCTCGGAGAATTTTGAAGCAAAGGTCAATACGTACGACCTCGTGCTCGATGCGCTGTTTGGGTTCTCATTCAAAGGGCCGATCAGAGAACCCTATGATAAGATAATCAAAACGTTGAAAGTCACCAAGCCGCCAATATTTTCCATTGATATTCCCTCAGGATGGGATGTCGAAGCAGGTTTTTGTGCCACTATTTCCCTGCTTAATCGCTTAATTAGGCAACACGAACGATCTTTTTGAACCAAAGTATGTTATTTCCCTTTCATTGCCGAAAAAATGCATGGAAAAATTCACAGGTGTCCACTACCTAGGAGGCCGATTCCTGCCAAAGTAATTCGATAATCGTCTCTATTCTCATCTATCTTTCTAGGAAAATGATCGAAAAGTACGGCTGGAGCGTTCCGGAATATAAAGGCACGGATTGCTTTATAGAATTATAAGAGTAGTCAAAAAATACCTACATATTGTTCATTATGTGAATATAACCTTCCTCAGAGTTGGTAGAGATCAATTAAGATAATTAAGACTCCCATACAGCAGATCTACAGGGATTATCTCCACTAAATTGCATAATTATCTCTCATATCACTCCACAAGCGATCCTACTCAGAAAGTAGCACATTTGGAGTTTTAAAGTCGGTTTAGTCTGTTCGTAGGTTCGCTTTCTCTATCAAACCAAGTGTCGATTACACGCATGAAACATTTTTCGAACTATATGAAGTTTTACGAAAATATTTCTTTCATGCAAACAGAAATGGTCTCTCTATACAATTCTTGAGGAGTAGCCTCTATATCTTGTGTAGACCAAAGAGTCTCTTACGTAATTCTTTTCAGAAAGGTAGCCCATGCCAGGAATACGGCTGACAATGGCCTCAGTGGTTCCTCTCATGAAATCGTTGAAGCTTCTGAAAATGCTAAGGCCGTTGAAGCCATAGAAGAAATGGAGTGGGATCATAGCGTCTGAATCCTCGTTCTGCTTGATGTATTCAAGATCAAAACCGTTTGGTGCTGGATATTTATCTTCTTCTGCCATCCTCGAGTTAATTAGAGCTAACAAATTATAAAGAGATTCTTAAATATGATTTATTTAAGGAACTACCAGATTTTGAAATTTGATCATTAACACTTATATAAAATATGAGAAAAATGGGAAAATAAACTATCGATTGCTCCTTCCCTATGACTCTGCTGGCGCTGCCGGCTTTAAATGGCAGTTTAGAAAAAATTCCTAATGCATGTATTGTAGTGAGTATTGATTTCTTTTGTTTTGGAAAATTCTCTAATGGTATGAAAATAGTGAGTATGAAAAACGAGAAGTATTAAAGATAGTCATTAGTCCTATCGGTTTAAGTAGGGGTATTGAGAAGAAATCATTTATCTATTGTAGAGTATTTTTGAATTAACTCTCTGATATCGCTCCTATTTTTTACGCTTGATACTAAAATCGATTTGGGAGTATTGAAATCCATCCTCTTTGGAGGAACAACGACCTGCCTCTTCTGCCATGACTCTCGTCTGTTTTCGAAATTATACCGTTTCTTATCCAACTCCAAAGATTGAGACACCATTCTCGTGTCTTTTGCCGGTGGCACCAGCAATTTCTCTATTCTTGTTCTCCCAGCCATAATCGGCGCATTGACGATTTTCACAGGTTGCTGCCGCTGCTGCCTTGGCGGCTCATCTACCTCGGTCTGGAAAAATTGGTTTTTTCCCGCAAAATCAAAGCTTTGGTTCAGGCTACTGTATCTTTTCGATCGATTTTTTGTACTGTCAGTTCGCCATTTCAGGAGATTTTCTACTCTATCCGGGGCCATATAGTGCATGCTACGTGGATCATGCATATCCTGAAAAACTTTTGAAATTCTTGTTGGTGAGCGCTTGGGAGTCTCGAGAGTGCTGTCTTCTTGGGTAAACTCAGTAATGCTACTATTCAGCCGACGAGAAGTGTTTTTATTTCTCAGAGTCTGGAAGCTTTCAAACTCATTGGAGTCCCTCTTTTGCGCAGAAGTCGGTCTCTTAGGCTGCTTGATGATTGCCTGACCAACATAAAAATATTCCCAGGCGTCCGTTTTCTCGGGGAAAAATGGCCGTGTTATTTTTGGACCAATATTCGATTTCCTAACCTCTGCAGTGACTATGTAACTCCCAGGACCGACATTTTCTCTAGTTCGGCCAGTATATTCATTGAGATACGTGAATCGCTTCGATCTGCCAAAAGTACCGCTGCAAGGTCGGACTTTGGGCGTAAGGCTTTCGCCATAATGTGTCATCTTGGAGGAAATATTTTAGATAATGTCGTGGATGATCAATTTACTAAGGGGTAAAGATACTCGCCGGTTTGCTCGCGGGGATCGCGGTACCCTAAGAGAGTTGGACGCATTTGAAACGGAAGAGAATAGCACCAGAGTATGGAATTATCGGCGATAATGCAAAATTATACCGGTTATCACTAAATATAATTTACTTAAAAAGAAGTCCGAAGGAGAACATTTCGCTGAAAGACACTATAAAAATGAAAGCATATTCAGCTGTTTTCCTTGGTGAAGAGATGTTAAAGCACTAAATCAAGCTTTTATAGGTGAAAGTTGAGAGAGAAGAAAAAGAAATGATGAAAAAAAAAAAATTAATCCAGATTGGAGCTCGCTATGAATATCAACCTCTGTGGTTGAGTCGCTGTTGTTGCTAAATGACTTTCGATTTTCCCTTGTAATTCCTCTAATAGCCTTTTCCAATGAACTAATTGTATCAAGATTATTGAGATACATGACACTTTTATATGATGAAAATGATTGTTAGGATTCTCAAAGTAAAGGAGAAGCTAAATTGATTGAATGAAAGGTCTTCTTGGCACATTGTTGGCAAAAAACCTGGTTTTAATGTCTGCATTGGTCGGAATATATTTCACAAATTTCCAAGAATGTTTAATTCAATAAAATATATCTGAATTAGATATGGAGAACCATAAGCCGGAACCTTTGAAGCCTGCGCTGCTTTCTCCTCGTTCGCAGATTTCAAATCAAAACATTGCCCACTTCATCATCTTCGCTTCAGTCGTATTCGGAACATATGCTTTTTATGTGATTTTAATCGATGGGATGGAGATCGACGTCTTTTCGAGACTCATCAAAGGTACATAATAACCGACCGATGCAGCATTTGACACTATCAACACATAGACAACTCAGAATACTTTCAGTTTGAAGACAAAGTGCGTTTCATTACAAAAGTCGCTTTTTGGATTGGTTTCATCACTTTTGCATTAATAAGTGCGATTATGATTTCAAGAACTCTCCTTTGCCAAATGGTAAAATTTATCTGTTGATTAGCGCTGGAGATTTCGCTAGAATCCGGTCAGTCAGAAGGAAACAGGCCTCGTTAAAGCGCTAAACTTCTCTCTGAAGGTTCATATCATAACTTCCATTGTCTTTCTTCAATGCCTCGCCGCTTGGACTTTCGCAAAGTAAGGCGTATGATATTCATTAGAAGCTAATATATCATATAAAGAGCGGATTATCGAGATAGGGGTCCTATGTATTCAGTGATTATTATTTTTTTGCTTGGACAGCTTGAATTCATTGCCACTCAGATGATCGGTAATCTCGTTGTAATGAGCGGAATAGCACTAAATACCATTTTAGGTGTCAAGAGAAAGCCTCTTAGAATGTTGGGAGTGTTTGGCCTTTCGATTTGCCTTTCGTGCATTTCTGCGGTGTTCGTAAAATCCACAGAGCTGATACAAGTCGAATGGTTAATGTGAATTGAAGAGTTTATGCTATCAGTTATTAGGACCTTTTGCGCTCTCTGTCTAAATGCTCTATTAATAATTTACATTAGGTGTATTTATTCAGTCCTTTCATTTCGTAATTTCCCAAAAGAGCTGTTGTTATTGCGAATCATTTCCTTCGAAACTACTCACTTTTCCTAGTTCTTTAAGCAAAAATGAGAACTGTTTCAAGAGGATAAATGACATTCAGTCGGCAATACAATATGCAATTATCAGCATCAGAACACCAGGTCCTATCATTTGTGATGTCCCTGAAATTGAACACACGTCGCTTGCTTTCATTTCTTCAAATGTGGTTGTTTTTATCCCTAGATTCTACAATACATGACTTAAATTCACCTTAATGGAAAAAAGGAACTTATAAAATTCAAAGGGAAAATTCTATATATAATCAATCAGCAAAAGATAAATCCAAAAATTATTTCGCGGGTCCTCTTCATTTATTTGCAGCAAGAACTATTGATCTAAACATGGTAGCTACTCTCCCATATGCTTCTCGACTTCACTAATCTTGCTGTAGGACGAAATTGACTACTGGGATATTGATAACCTTGCAAAAACAATTGATAATCAGCTAAATCTCGAATACCGCGAGGATACTGTTAATCTGAAGAAGGAAATCGACAAAAATCTCTCTATCAAAGGAAAGCGAACCGTCATCCGTAATCTGTATCTCATCATTGATACCTCGGCTTCAATGAGAGTCAAAGATATCAAGCCATCTCGGCTCGTTTGCACTGTCGAATTTTTACAAGTAATGTGCTATTGGTACTGCATTGGCAATAATTTCTCAGAATTTCTTTGAGGATTTCTATGATAAAAACCCGCTGTCGACCCTCGGGTTCGGAATTATGAAGGACTCAAAGTTTTTCCAGGTGTCCGACCTTTCTCAGCACGCAAAAATGCATTTTACAAAGCTAAACGAGCTGAAAGAGAGCGACAACATGGAAGTTTCCATTCAAAATGCACTTGAAGTATGAATTCTACAGGAGGTCTCTCCTCAATAAATTGAATAGGTTGCCATAGAGTTATTGAGAGATAGTCCTTTGTATTCCAGCAAGGAGATTTTGGTGATATCTGGCGCAAACGCGACTTGCGATCCTGGAGATATCGCTGAGACACTGGAGAAGCTGAAAGCTCAGAAAATTAAAACTTCGTTTATTACGCTCTCATGCAAAATGTTTATCTGCAAGGTACCTGATACTTTTGCAAGTCAGCGCTGATATATACAATAGAAAATATCCGAGGAAACAGGCGGGTCTTATGATTTAGCGTCAAATAAGGACAAATACAGGGAGATTCTTTTGGTAAATGAATAATAGTTCTGCTTTTTGATGGTGACGATGTTATGAAAGAAATACTCGAATCCTATTGAAATTACAACAGAGAACGTGCAGAGTACTCTAATTCCAATTGGATTCCCTCAAGAGGTGATTCACTTGAGAAAGCGAGACAAAAGTAGCTCTATCCTTAAACTAATTTTGACTCGTATCTCACTATAGAGCAGGAATGTCTCCAATTTCGTTGCTGCTGCCATGACCAGAAGCTCGGGTAACCTAGACACGCAGAACCATTCCACTAATTAAACTCGATTTAGAAATCAACATTATGTGTGTCCTCGCTGTGAAGGCCTGAACTGCGACGTTCCATCCAAATGCGGCGTATCTACCTTGACCTTCAACTTTTATCTTTATATCCCATTGTGTATAGAACTGTGACCTGAATCTAATCAAAGCGCCGATGTTAGCTCGTACGTTCCATCAACTGAACCCGTTAAAGAAGTTTCAATTGATAAAACTCATTCGAGATATGATTCCTGAGGAAACTCAAGAAGATGTCGTCAATTTAAAACTATCAGAACTTAAGTCTAAGCAGCCATATTGTTTCGGCTGCGAGATAAAGTTTGAAGAAAATTTCAAAACCGAACCGTATATCAGTTTGTGCACTCAATGCAAAAATCACTTCTGCCTGTATAATCAAATCTTATACCTCTCTCTAACGCTTCGTATTTTAGGAAATGCGATATATTCATTCACGACAGTCTTTATAATTGCCCCGGATGCTTATAGTTAGGCTACAGCTGTTTTTCGCTGATATCATGCGTTATCAAATGAAATGTAATAATTTGTAACGAGAAGCAATTACTCAAAGAGTCAGTCCGTTGTAAGTTACACATTTAAATGCACCATGAGTAAAAAGGATGTTTTCTCGAGTTTCTCAGGAAGAAATAAATGAAAAAATAGTGGACATTTTGTTTTAATGCGAACTTTCAACAGGAAGAGTCATAACAATACACCTATATGCAAATTATAAATCTCTTTTCCAAGACGATAGGAAATAGTTGCTTCAACTGATATAAAATTTTGTAAAAATAATAATCTTTTCTTTAGTACCTAAATGTGTTAATCCGTCGAAAACAGTTCGACCTTGGCTCAGTTGTTGCCTTCTTTCTTGTTACCAGTAAATTTGAACACAACTTTGTTCATTGCCTTTGAACCAGCTCCTTTTAATATATCAGTTACCTTTTTCTCATGATCTAAGATGAAAATCCACAGTTTAGTAATGAAAAAGCGCTCCAAGGCTACCTTTGCTGCATTTGTAAAATCCCCATAGATTAGTTCCCGACAGAATGCAAGATATTACACAGGCCGTGCCCTGATTTATAATATGTCAAGCCAATGCTGTTTTAGTAAGCTTACCCAGAAAATTCTGAAACCAATGACTGAAAAGACGCTAAACACAAGCCATACAACAAACTGCGCCATCAAAGAATACCAGAAAAATCTCGAGTCCACAGGGTTTGGAATCAACCGCTGATCATAAGATTCGAAGTACCAGTCTTCATCTCCGTTCTCGTCTGGCGCGCTCCACCATCTCAAACCGACAAGTAACCTAATAAATAGTCACTAACTGCTTTATAAGGTCAAAGAAAAATTCATTCGATAGCGGATTCGGAAAATTTTGTAATGAGCGTATGAGGAAAGGAAGTCTCACCTGCCGGTCACATTTTTTACTGTCCAGAAATCAATTGCAGAGAATACAACTACTAAAATAAATGAAAGCACTTGATTGGCAATGGTATTGAGGAAGAGATAACTGCAGATGAAAACCTTTAGAGGACTGGGTGGTTCGGTTGATATTATACCAAAATATAGCGAGTGCTTTGAACAATATTGTGACAATGCAAGCGACTGGGTGAGCTGCTTGAGCCAAGTCAAAGGTCTTTTGCATCAGCGCAGCGTTTTTTTGATATTTATTTGCGAATTGCCGACCCTGTGCTTGAGCCGCCGGGGGACTACTATCCCCACCTTTCTTCATGATGTATGTGCCTCCAGTTTTTCCTGTTTTGGCGTTGAGGAGAGGAGTTCTGTTGCTCTCGTTCATTGTGGGAACGACGAAATGGTTTGGAAAGTCTTTTTAAAAAAGCTCTGTTACTGAGTGCTTAATTAAATTAAGCTCTTTTATTAGGAGACATAGGGTATTTAGTAGGATATAGGCGCCTTAAATCCTTTGAAAAGAATAACAGGGTCTGGCTCTTACTGCGCACTAATGTTCGTTACTAATTTTTTTCTGGCTTTTCTTCTTGTGTTCTCGTGATTTGTTATAATTGCAGTATTTGAGCCTTGAAGATAGACTGCCCACTTTGAGTTTCATACAAGTGTAAGAATTGATCTCTTTGGGGCAATACCGAGGGTGCAAAATCAGAAAGAACAAGAAATACGTTGAATTGAGTTCGTTGGTATTTTTTTTTTTTGGTAGTCCGCTGCTTGAATCAGATGTTACTCAGTGTTTTGTTTCGAGGGAGATTCAAATGTTAGGCCTATGCTCTATGTTGAAGTACTAAGGCAATGAATAAAAAAAAGAAAATGCTTCTAAAGGCATTAAGTAGGTTTGCTTAAGATGAAGCTTCTAATTGACATGGTTGACAAAAGTAATTAGTAGTTAGTTTGAATTTGTAATTGTGGTGAAAAATTACTATGCGTTCTTATTCATAAATTGTAATGTTAGCTGCTTTCGTACTATAGGATACTTATTCGAAGTGTTGGTTACTTGGCATTCAGTTACTTTGTATATGTTATGATGAAGATGATGTTAAGTCGTAGTCCAAAATGACTGCAGTATCATTCATTTTGTAACAATTACGAGTATCTTAACCAATTAACTAGAAAGCTGAATAATATGCCTTATGCTGTTAATTCTAATTTTCCAAATACTCGATTACCCAACAATAATCCATAAAAATAGATTTACCAGTATTCGCTGACCTCGATTTACCTTTACTCATGAGAAAATTTGTTGTATAATAAAGAATGCTTATTGCTACGCTATCTTGAATATTAAATGTTTCAAACATAGCATTTCGAATTTTTGTTTTACAATCTACATTAAAATTATAAAAATTAATGATATTATTTATTTAGTACCTCTCTTCAAAGTACTTAATTCCTTTGTTTGATACATACACATAGTTTCTATCACAATTCAACTCTATTCATATCAAGGAAACTCGGACTTGCTAAGGTTTTCAAGCGAGTGGATGCGTAACCAATCATATTTATAATAACGTCAAGATTGCTACTTCATTTTTTCTGTTGGCTACTATTGCATCGCATTCATCGGTGTTGTTATCATCCTACAATACAAGCTAACACAAAATCTTTAGCTCAATTAATCGTTGAAATCTCAAATTTTATTTTGCCTGAAAATAATTTATCCAGTAGCTGTTTGCACTGAATCCGGCGAAGTCAGGTTAATTCTGTCGAGTAACTTCGAAAAAAATTAACTATTTTACCGGGCAAGACCGGTGAAAACAGATAGTAGGAAACTTCTATTTACGCAAACACTTGATAAGTTCTCCTTATCAGTAGTTCGAAATAAAATCATTTCAGAAAAAAAAGAAAAAAGACTCAATAAAATGAACTGTAAGCCATTGTGCGACTGCCTTGCTTTCCTATTGCTGGTTGCTATGTTTAGTGGTGGAATTGCTTTGAGTGTCATCGGATGCAACCAATGGTCATACTCGCCAAATAGAACCTCTGGATTTTGTATGGGTGTTACTCACAGAGGCTATTATTACGGAGGCTTTATCCTGATTTTAATCGGACTCTTCGGCTTGTGTTTCCTCGCCTGCTGCTCGAGCTCATCTCAAAAGAAACCTCAGAGACAATATGTTGCACGGATTCCAAACCACAGCTATGATACACTCAATAATGATGACTCTCGTCTCCTTATTACAAAAGATCCTGCGAAATTTTGAAGCTAGATAGCTCTCTTTCGGCCTTAGGAATTGTAATTTAATCCGTAATTAAGCGTGTGTTGATATTATTTTACGCTTCAAGTCTGACCCTGCATTATTTATGAAGATGTTTTTCAATAAGATAAATTTCCCAATTGAAGTCAATTTCATCAAAAGAAAACAATTTCTAAGGAAATTATACCTCTGCTCCGTTAAGAATATATCATGAGTTTGCCGAAAAATGGCCTCTCAAAGCCTTTTTTACTTGAGGTTTCCTCAAGGCCTCTCTAATTCCCTCTGGTATATCTTCTTGCTAGTTGCAAGGAAAGAAAATATCTGAAGAATAAGAAGCTTGCTTTTCCTCTTGAGTGATAAGTAAGATTCTGCAGATATTTGCTATTGAAAATTCAAATTCGTCGAATGAGATTGTATAAATTAATTTTTAACTCTGGATCAGTCTCAAATCTGATATAAGTAATTATTTTCTCTTTTCTGACATGTGCAGACAGATCGACAGTTATGTTTTCTAGAAGAAAATTTGAGCAGGTTAGTTCGGCGAAGTTTACAAGGGCTACGGCAAGAAGACGGGCAAAGCGGTAAAAATGATCTCACGAGAATTGGTCAAAGGGAAATTTCGCATCCTCTTCGAGAATGAAATTAAAGTTCTTTGTGCTTGCAACAACATCAACATTGTCAAGCTATAACACCTTAAAATAACTGTGAGCGGTGTCTACCTGATACTGCAATGACAGAGACCTGAAAGATTATCTCAATGCAAAAGGCAGTCTATCTGAAGACGAAGCTGTAGACTTTTTGATTCAAATACTCAATGCTTTCAAAACGCTGGTCAAAACACGAAATGATGCATAATGATTATAGGCTTGCAATTGTCCTAAAGCATAATGGAATACTCAAGATCGCTGGTTTCGAGAACTGTAAGTTTTTTGTGGAAGTAGGTATGGCTTCGACCGATAGTCCAGTGACTTCTACTTGGTCTCTGCAGATGGATGTTCTAACTGCTCTAATGATTTGCAACATTTAACTCGATCGGAGTATACTCTCCAAAAATCCAACGACTTACATATGTACCACACCATTTTTAAGATGATTTTACTTTCTCATTGATAAAACCAACACTTGCATTGAGGTTGTAAAGATACCTAGATGATGAATTTTAAGTTAGACCCTCTCCATTTGTCGTCTACTTGACGAAAAATGCTTTAAGAGTTTGAATTTCATTTTGAAAGTTGCCTTAGAGGTTATTCGAAAAATAATTAATTTGTTTGTCCGAATAAAGGCCCTTCTTCGGCTCATATAATCGTTTAAGACCCAGACTTTGATTAAGCAGAATATGGTATTCCAAACCACAGCTATGATACACTCAATATGATGACTCCTGCCTCCATATTACTAGTGATTAGGCCTGTGTTCATATTATTATCAGATTTACTTCTGACCTTGCATATTTCCCACCTACTTTTTACCAACAGAAATTTTAAACAAAAAAATTCCTAAGCAAATTTCATTTCTGTTCAGAATATCTGATGATTTAGTTAACAAAAATGACGTTTAAAAGTCTTTTTTGCTTGAAGAGTCGTTCTTATCACCTGGATTATTTCTTCCAGTTCGCTGGGAGATAAAACAAAATATTTACAATTATGATAATATAAATGCTTTATTGAATGATAAGACAATGCAGAGATTTGCTACTTTAAAATTCAAATTCGTGGAATGGAACTGTATAATTTAATTTAACTCGGTTCATTAACAAACCTGAATAAAATAATTGCTTTCACACTTCTGACATGCCCAGACAGATCGACAGTTACGTTCTCGAGAAGAAAATTGGAGCAGGCCAGTTTGGCGAGGTTTACAAGGGCTGGGACAAGAAAACTGGCAAGGACGTCGCAGTAAAAATGATCTCACGAGAATTGATCAAAGGAAAATTTCGCACCCTCTTCGAGAATGAAATCAAAGTTCTTCGCGCTTGCAACAACATCAACATTGTCAAGCTATACGACATTAAAAAAACTGAGCACAATATTTATCTGATGCTTGAATACTGCAATGAAGGCGATTTGAAAGATTATCTTAGTGCAAAAGGCTCACTATCCGAGGACGAAGCTGTAGACTTTTTGATTCAAATACTCCATGCTTTCAAGACGCTGGTGAAACACAATATCATGCATCGTGATTTTAAGCTTGCAAACGTCTTAAAACATAATGGCATACTCAAGGTCGCTGATTTCGGTTTCTGTAAATTTTTGGGGGAAGGAGGGATGGCTTCGACCTATCTTGGCTCTCCGCTGAACATGGCACCTGAGGTCTTGCTCGGGAAAAACTACGATAGCAAAGCGGATATATGGTCCATTGGTAGCGTGTTCTACGAGTTGCTGTTTGGAGAGCCAGTTTTCAAGGTGACTGAATACAAAGATCTTATGAAACAAGTGATTGAGGGCTTCGAGCTCCAAATTCCTGAAAAAGGAGGAGTAAAAATATCAAAAGTAACTGAAGATGTGTTGAAAAGAATGCTCGTTTGCGACCCTGAGAAGAGAATCACATGGAAAGAGTTGCTGGGACATAAGATAACCACATACCGCGAGGAAAAAATAATGAAAGAATTAAATACGAGCATCAATCAATCCACAACACAGAATCTCAAAGAAAACATGAGCAAATTTTACGTTAATAACAATAAGGTCGTTCAACATGTCCAGGACTTCAATAAAAAATCACAGATAAATCAATTTGCGCTGGGAGTGGTGAAAGGAAACAACAAAGACCTAAAATTCACAGGCCCAGTCATTCAGCATACTGAAGAGCAATCGACGAAAGGTAACATTGTAATAATAATAAAATAATGATTTATGTAATTCGATAAGTAGAAGAAAAGAAGTCGGAAGAAAAGGTAAAGCCAGAGCAGCAAGCAGAAGAGGCAGAGTCATCAAAAGGTAAAGAGGGAGAACCATCTAAAGAGGTCATTGAAAGAGAGAAGCGGATAAAAATAATCCAAAATAACTCGAATCGCACGCTTCATGAGAGAAACAAATATCTTTTCCTTGCAAGTGTCGCAGACGAAGCGACGAGCTTCCAGCTGAAGTTATCGACTCAAGCGAGTTTTTTGCTGATCAAAAAGCTAAACTATATGACCAAAACGCTTAAAGTAATCATCGAGAAAGGCGACAAACAACAGCTGTCGGCTCTCGGGATAACGGACCGGGAGATTTGGAGAGAGACAAAAGAATATGAAAATATTTTGAAATTCCTTTTGGAAGAAGAAGAAATATTTTTCGGATATTTCGGGTGTCTAGCAGAAAAACTTCAAACACTGAGTAAACAAGAGCTCGAGCTAGTCCCTGGGTTTGAAGGAGCAGCGACGCTTGATCTGAACGAAGAGAAGAGAAGCGCTTTCGAAGAGATTTATGCGCTGACCCTGAAAATGTACATGAAATTTGTGCTCGATGAGGCAGCTGCAGCAGGAAAAAGCGGAGAAGAGACACGGCTACTGTGGGTTCATTTGGATAATTTGATGACGGCGATTCAAGTTGATGAGTTCTTTAGATTCTCTGATGAGAAAGGAAAGCAGTTCGATTTTACAAAGTTTTATGAGGAAATGCAGGCAATTGATGCCGACAAGCTGAAGAAGAGAGTATTGGAGAGGTCTGCAAAGCTTAAATTGTAAAATTGGCGAGGTTTTAATAATAATAAAATAAATGTTTGCAAAAGTTTGATTAGTTTGAAATACATTGTCTTGACACAGCAACATATAAAAATCGAAAATATGCTTTTGTTACTTATCCAATCAAGTGTCTGAAATGCATTACATTTCTTAACATCTTATGGTTATATTGATAAAACGTCAGGCCAATAATTATGCTAGCTTCGGACAAAAAGCATGTGGAGGTTTGAGTTTAGCTGAGTCTCGACAAATATGTTTCTTATTTCAGATGAGCATTACATTAATCCGAGTGAAAACTGATGAAATCAAACGAAATTTAGCTAATCGATTGGATCCCTAAAAGGTACTTTATTGCAGTAATAAATTTATTAAATATGAATCATTCGATGATGCTGTCGTCTTCTCTACGTATTTCTCAACGAGCTCACAATATTTTCATAATTCTATCATCATTATATTTTTTTTTTTCGCAGAAAGCCAGAGTAAAGACTTGTTAGTCAAAAAAAGCCATTGTGTCGGTCTAATGAGGATGTAATTAGGTTACAGCCAATACTTGATTTACATGCTCACACGTTATTTTAGGCGCGAGGTGATATGAACCCAAATAAATTATATTAATTGGATCTTGATAATTCCAAGAACTAAATATTCTTTAATTCGCGCATTTAATTCAAAATCCATTGTCGAGCTCGGGCTTTTACAGGAAAAAGAGGTTAAATCTGCTTCCTGAGATACAGCCGTGCTTTATGCGTCTCACTAACATGTAGACAACACTCGAACACTATAAATGGAAAGCCTCGCTGACTTTTGTGGCTACGGGCTTTTCAAGATTTATAAAATTTCACAGTAAAAGAGTCTTTTAATTTAATTAGTAATAAACTCTGATTCTTACTGGATTTGCCAAGTTTCGCCTCGAAGAGCCTCTCTTTTCTCACAACACTCCATTTAATAGACATATAATTAATCATTCTCTCAATGCAACGAAAGTATTCAGAACCCCTATTTAGTCCTCGTACGACAAAGATCCTAAACACGCACTCTTTCACGGACAATGTCCCCAGTCCTAGATCCGTGCGCAACTCGGAGCCTGAAATCCATCGTCAGTCGAACATAATGCAACTTCCTTTGATTTCTTCACCTCGCAACGCAGTTTCGAGCCCTCGAGGCCTGAAACCAGTACCCTTTCCTACTCGAAAATCCATTTTCTTGACCAACTTTGACAACCAACGCACTCCAAGCAATCTCCCGAGTCTGGCGACTCCAAAGGACGTAAACCCCAGTTATATTCAACAATTCAAAGATTTTTTGAACTCGAAGTCTTCCTATGTACCAAATATTCCTCTTGGGAAGAAATTGGTTGAGGATAGAACCAATATCAACTCTTTTCAAGCGGAAACTCATGAAACTCCCACTGATATCGCTTTGGAAGCGACAGAGGACAAAAATCGAAATATCCATAACGTCGTTAAGAAGGTTCAAGGGAAGCTAAAGTTCCAAAAGCTCGAGGACTCCAAAAAATTCGCACAAAAACTGAACATTTTCAAGGACATGGCAACTTTTATCGATATCAAAGACTTAATGCCGAAGCTCAGCAACACCGAAGGGTATGATCTGCTGGAATCTCTCAGCCAGAACGTCTCGCCGAAGGAAATGATGGCGCATCGAAAGGCTTCGTTGGACCTCAATCCTCGCCCGTTTAAAAGGACTGAGTTTTTCCCTCCTCCAAAGCTGCCGCCGGAATGCCTCCAGAGACTCAAAGAAATTAAGCAAACATTGCAGCGGAGGCAGAAATACATGCCGAAAAAGCAGCAAAGCCAGCCGGTGCTGAACACGTATTTGAATGAGGCCGAAGAACAGTTCAAGAAAAGCGAGCCTGAGATGGTTTCGAACGAAATCCGCAATGACAAGACCGATGAAGATGAGTTTTACAACCACCTTGAAGCTGACCTGAGAGAAAACAAGTTTGATCGATTTGATTACGACATCGCCGCCTTGGACGAAGAGAACGCTGTAAAGTTCGAAGATTACCTCAAGAGGATCCTAAGGAAAGCAGATCCGAAGAGAATCGACATTGATGAGGCAATTAACCTCCAACGCAACCAACTCAAGGTCTTTAAAGATCGTTCAGAGAAAGTTATTTCAATAATGAAGCGAGCCTCGAAGAAAATATACAAGAAAGAGCTGGAGGTAACGAAGAAGAAATTAGGTCCAGAGCCAGGCTCGCTGACTTCAATCAAAGGACCTCATGAACGAAAATTATCAAGAGACCTTGCTGGCAATACGAACTTACATGCGATCGAGGAGGAAGAGCAGGAGGGGAAAACCTTCCTTACGAATTTAGACAAAAGAGCTTTTATGGTGGGTTCAGCGGTGATCGACGTTGATCAGCCTTTCCAAGCGAAATTAAACGGGATTATGGAGAAAGTGGAACGGATATCAACTGACGCTTCAACGATCTCGCACGATCAGCGCGCAAAGAGCCATGCACCGCTGATAAAATCGAAAGGAAAAAGCCCCGATTTCAGTTCGAATAAAATGGTGTCTTCATTGATGTCTAGGTGTGTTGATATTCTTGTAAAGGAGGCCGATAATCAGAAAGAGGTTGTGAAAAATTACAAGAGAGGGTTCGAAAAAGTCGTGGATACGATGAAGGACGCTTATGAGAAGGAAATCGATATGATAAATCCAACGAAGAAGGTGGACGTGAACGTTTTGGAGATAAAATTCAACCATAAAGAGCATTTTGGGAGCTTTTCAAACAAGCCGATAAAATCAAAGAGACAACTCGGGAAATTTCTGAATATTTAAGTTTTTTTAAAGGGTGTTGCTTTGGAAATTCGTTAAGAATTGAAAATGTATTGCTTCATTGTGTAAAGTGAGTTTTGTATAAGAGGCATGGATATTCATTAAAAACAGTCATGGATGTATATTATGGTTCTATATTTTATCAATACTAATACAGCTGGTAATTGCAGTTTCTTTGACCTCTGCATTTATATTTTCCTGAAAATATTAAGTCAATTGAACTCGGGTTGGAGAAGAAGGGGGTAAATGCGCAGGTAATAAGTAGAATGTCATTCATGATGAATTGTTGTCGGTGTTTGAGGAGAGTTGCATGGTGATAATGCTTCGCTAAGACTGCTAACTACTTTCTTTCATGGAAATTCTATATCCTGCCTTCAACTGCAGTTGGAATAGGAATTTGCCCTAGACATTTCAACGGAAATCTCTGAAGAATGGCCGCTCCTTAGGTATATGCTAGACGAACAGCTGTCCTCCTTCCGTGTGTGCTCGTTGGTTCGATGAGCCTGAATCACGAAGAGATATATTTCTCAGACAATTTCCATTAAAAACGTATTTCTCTGTGGCCAGTTTATTTGAGTTAAATAACTATTAATTCGTTTATTTTATCGGTTTTACATATCACGGCCAGATTTGTAGCAAAAAATGTGCTTTCCCATGATACCGATCCCGCCTCCCACTGAGAGGTGTCGGAAGGTCGTCAAAAAATTAGAAATCCTCTGTCTTCTGGAGCTACTCTTATCGATTGTATCATTGTACGTCAGCTACGACTTGTTTTTCTACATGTTATTTTCTGCTCTAATCCTCTACCTCGGATACACTCAGCTCGATTTCTGCTCAATGATGTATTTCATCTTCTTCACTATCATCCAGTTGTTCGACCTGCTTCTGATTTTCGCAAGCGTTTGGGGAGCTGAAGTCAGTCAGCAAACTATGGCGCTGGTCATTATACTCGATGTGCTTCTCGTTGTATTCAATATCATCGCATTAGTCATAGGATGCGAGGCCTATAAAGAATTTAAATTGGTTGCTCTGGAAGCGGAAAGAGACTTATTTGGAAGAGGAGGGTTCGGTTTTGGTGGACCAGGGTTCGGACCAGGATATGGACCGTCTGCTGGCCCTCGCTATCGTTACGGCGGAGTGGGTAAAAAAAATATGCGATTATTTGTCAGTATTGCTAATTGCTTTTTTCTTAGACCCTGATGGGGATATTGAGTCTCGAGATGGTCGGGTTTTTGCGCATTCGAACCAGGCAGACCAGGATAATACCCAGTCAAATCAGCGCAATCAAGGAAATTTTCAAGCTTTCCAAGGCAGAGCCGTTGTTTTAACCTAATGTGAGATTTTCAAGCTTAAATTTCGCAGTAATTTCATAAGCCATTTATGATTCATTGCAATACGCATATATCTATATATTCTTACATTGCCGACGTATTATTCTCCCTTAGAGGGGCCAAGCCACAAGGCTGCAAGTCCAATTGTAAGGTAGCTCTGCCGATGATTTTATAAGATGTCGGTTAGATCAAATTTTTTTGTGTTGAAGATGTGAGCCGCCCAGACGGAGACTCATTAAGTAGAATTCTCTTATTTCCATAGCAATGTCTAAAGACGGCTCACCATCATCCAATCATGATCTAAAAATATAAAAAATCTTTTTGGTAATGCTATAAGTTCTCTGTAGAGAACAACTGCAATGTTAAGGTCAATTATGAAGATCCTATGAGCTATTAAATGAAATATTTTGATGCACATCATGATGCTGCATAAAAATTTAAAACTAACTACCCAAGCAGCCGCCCAAGAAGAATCTCATACTTAAACTTGGGTATTTCTATTTTGTAGCAAAAGTAGCTCCTTTTTTTTCTATTAACTTAGCGAAAAGTCTCCAGTGAGGCAGGTGGAAACACGGGTATATTCTTTGGTTTTTTTAATTAAATAAATTTTTCAAACGGGTAAATGTTCTCGAGATTTTCTTCAATCAGAAGCGCTTCGATAATAAAAGTTTGAAAGACCCCTGGACAGGGATGTAGAACATAGATACGCTCTGGTCATTGCAACTTGTTGAGGTAATAGAGGTCTGGCAGCTTAACTGCCGGTGTTTTCTATCCTTTATTTAGCTTTCGAAATTTAAAAAAAGTGGGGTATATTTCAAACCAAAAAAGGAGAAAGTCCATAGAACCTCTAAAAGCATCACTGATAGTGCAGAGGAACCATTGTAGTTGTTTTAACGATTTCATTTATGTTCGTTAGCTGAGTGGATGCAACGTTTTTGAGTAGAAGAGGTGTTTGGAGAAATTAATGGAATAAATTAAGCTTTGCTTCTCACTAAGAAATAGGATTTTAGAACACAACTGCTTATCTATTCTTCCAACTTCCACAACTATTGCTGCTACAGGCAGTAAGCTAACGCTTTGAACCTCATGAAGCCGATTAGTCTTCAAATTAGTCTAAAATGGATAGAAAAACATTTTTGCTTGATCAGCGAATCGTTATGGTTCAGGTCCATCAGTCAGAGCGATTGGACAAATTCCCTTCGAGAGAAATAAAAAAAAAGAGAACTAGTTGAGTGTGGAATTTAGGAAAACGTTAAATGTTTGGAGAAGAGTGGATTAATTCGAATAATTTGCCAGAAGCAAGCGTATTTTCGATGAGTAATGAATGTATTGGAATCAGGTCAAGAATTGTTTAAAAACGGGGATTGCGAGGTGAAATTTCGCGTTTCGGAACCTCAATCGAGAAAATCTTCGAGCCTTTTCGCGATATATCGAATTATTCTATGGGATCAGCCCCAAAACTTCCATATCTGGCAATCACTGGCTATTTATCGAAGCAACTGGCTGATATTTTTAATTTATAATTCTTTTGACTAAATCTCGAAATAGTAGCTCGATATTACCGTAAAAAAAGTTCGAAAATATTCTCGAAATTAATTTTTTTCAAATTTAATTGGTTTTGAGAAAATTCAATCCGCCAGATCTACCTAACGTTTCCAAGAAGAACCTTATGCATTTTTAAGGGGTTTAGAATGATTAAACAAATAATAAAACACTCAAAAAATTCTAATTAAGAAAACAATTTCTAAGCAGCAACTGGGAATTGCCTCAATGATTGCCTTATCGCTGCCTCTCATGCCTACAGCGAGAGGCAGTTGAGTTTTCCTATGAAAAAGAGCTTGAAGGAGCCAAGGGTTAATGCAAGAGCAAGTGAATCGAGTTTCCAAAGGTATCTATTTCATTCAATATTCAATGAGAGGGATTCCAGCCCTTAAAAAATTCACGGATGACGAACACCTCATACAGAAGCTTGCTAGACCGTAATCAACTGTAGCCACCAATACTTTGCCAAAAGTCAATCCATATCCATCAATATGATGAGTCAGGTAAGGGTTCTCGGGACTGCCTTCGAGTTTGAATGCATCAAGTCTCATTGCCATCTAATATTGTTTTGAACTCTGCATTAATTAAGTATCTTAAACCCTGATTTTGGGTTAAGATAATCAATGAGAGTCGAAGCAAGACGAGATAACCGCAATGAGCGCTAATGATAAAACCCTTCAAGGCGGGAATCTCTTCCGCGTGACTTGAAAAAGTATGGTGGTCTTCAGATGTTTAAAGTATAGCAAGTTTTCTAAGGTGGTTCAAGAAATTTCCATTCTTCTTGCTATATGCGAGTATTGAGTGAGAATTTCCGAAGATAACAGACTATTAACTAATGGCCTTAGGCCAACCAGCTACCTTAATGATGTTATTGCATTAGAATTAGGTTTTTAAGCAAAGAGACTCGTGGAAAGTATTCTTTTGGAATTAAGGGCATTTAAGAAAAATTAATAAATTAAAGATGTTTAATTAAGAAGAGGTAAGAAAATAGGCCAGTATTAGAAAGAAATGACCTGTCTATGAGTTGGGTCAATAACATCTTAACTTTTTGAGGAATTTCTGGTTATGGTTTGGAATCGGCTCATGCTGAGATGAGCGATTCAAAAATAGAATTTCGATTAAGCCGTTCGCTGGTGCGATTCATTTATTGAAGTGAATGGTCTGAAATTCCCCTTATTCAAGCGGAAATCCTTAGTATAGGTAAGGTTCTTCGGCAAACGCTCAAACTGGAGATTGGTCCATCCAGGTAACCGGCCTGGTTCTTAGCACCGTAGGTAATACAGTGATGAATGCAAACCGAAAAAGCTTCTTTGTTTATTATGGATAATTCCGTTGGAAATTACCTGGAAGTGGCTGAAACTGTGTACTTTCTGATATTTTTGCCTAGAGGATGATGTGCCGAAAAAGAAGTGTTCGAGATCGAAATTTTTCAATCTTATTAGAAAATGTACTTCCCATGACCTTGCTTCAAGAATGAATTTTTTTGTCACAAGATCAAATTATTTAGAGAAAATAGCTCAAATTGTATCAGCATTGTTTCATTGGATGGAGGCCTAATTCTCGTTGAATAATACGCCCTCTGTTTGCAACATTAATTGTTGTTGTGGATCAATCGCGCTAAGGCACAGTTGTCGTATTGAGAGGCTATTATTAAATGCATCAGACTTGATACGCAACCCTTGGTTCACAATCTTTGGAATATCCGTTGCTATTATTTCATTGCCTCTCTTTACAAAAATCTTCTAGCTTGCAAAGGCAGAATTCATGCTAAAACCAACGGATTTCGTCAAAACTCCCGAGCATACTCAAAATTAATTTCAAATAAAACTTAGAACAGAACAAATTCAAAGAACTTCTCATAACGCATGACTATTTAGCTTTAACACACTGTGACTTCATCTTATGTAGACCCTCTAGCCAAATGTACATCCGTATTGTTTTGTATTATATGATAAGTCCTCTTCAATTGATCCCTTGAGATTTTAGAACAAATTTGAACAAAACAAAGTTTTGTTTGTTAATCTGATCGCTTGTTTATTCAGGTTTTTAAATATTGGAAAGTCAACCAATACACACATACACATACGCTCATGTCCTTTAAAGCAGTTTGCGAATTCGCCGTCCATCTCGAAGGATTCAGAAATATAGATCTCTACCACCAAGGTCTTTATCACATACGGATTGTAATATACCACGAGCAGGATGGAGAGGTAATTTTCCCATCTCCTGAGTCTCAATTTATAACCGAATTCATGCGTTTCCTGCGTCCGGCAATTAGAGAATATTCGCTCATCCCTACAACGTGAAAGAGGGAGAAAAACAAACAAGCACAACGAAGAAAAAGCCCAAAAATTTGATTCCATCTCATGTTTTGGATGAACTCAACGCATTTTGCACTCGTACCTTCGTTATCAGATTCTGCGAAGAAGAAATCGAGTTGAATGACACTTGTCATTTCAGAACCGAGTTTGACGCGTATCCGGACTATACAACCCAAGCTTTCTTCATGGAGGCGGAGTTGATGTACGCTGACCCACTCAACACCATGAAATCGCAAGTATTCTTTCGCATTTAGATTCTCTTTGTGATGGTATTTACAATCCTTCACAGAACGGGGAAGCAGGAGCGACTTTCCGTTGTGTCGCGACGTTCAAAGCGAAAATCGTTAATGCTCATATCGGAGTCCATGAATACGTTCCTCTTATTTTTGATAATAACTACTATTGCGTTGCGTTTTCAATGGTGCACTCGCTTCTCATGGGTAACAGCTATCAGTCGTTGCTTTTGAGCTGAATCAATGTAACAAAACCAGATTTCCGGTTCAGAAAAGTCCCCTTTGAGTTGCCGAAACCCGAGGAAGTTAAAACCGGTAATGTTAAACCGATACCGAGAGAGAGGAAATCGCAAACATTTACTGAATTCTTGCAAATAACGTCTAATAAATGTAATCTTTTCATCGAAAGCGTGTTCCTCATGCACTTGTTAGTTCGAAAAGACGAAGTCGATGCGTTCTACTTCTACTACACAAAAGCGATGAACAACGCCTACGACAAAATGCTTGATCATTTCTTTTTCTTTATTGACGTCTGCATGACCGACCGCAACGAAGTTCAATTCCTCCAATTAATTGTAACGAGCAATTTCCCTTAAAACCCCTCATTTTCCCACAGAAAAGCTCTCCCGATGGAGAAATCTACTTAAAAACTTACGAAGCAAGGCAGAATAGCAAAGAGCCCTTGATAAAAGAGAAGCCAAGTTTGTGTCTTATCTCCTCCTTTAGCTAACACAAATTAATTTAGAGAAGTTCAGCGAGCTGTTTGACCTCAAAGACGGTGAGGAGATAGCCAGCGCGATACTCCTGGTGAGCTTGATCACTTCATGTTCACATTAGCTAAGAGTTTTATAGGAAATTAACAAATTAGCAGCAAAAAGCTTCCAGCTGTGGCATTTATTCCTGGAAATTGTCATGCTTGTGCCCAAGGACGTTTGCAAGGTGATGCAAGCAGATTACCACCAACGAATTCGCGAAAAGTGGGGAGAGAGCATGTTCCAGCACATTTATAAGATATCTGACTTGACGTCCACATACGAAACGAAAGTCGGAGAAAGTCACAAGCTCATTGCCAACAGTAGAAGAAAAAACCTCTATCATCCAGATCTCAAATTAAACATTACGGATAACGTACCTTTTCCTGCTCGATAGGGGCTGGACTAATGCATTTTTTACTTAGGTATTGGATTTGAATATGTTTCCACCACCAGAGTACCACCCTATCCTCTTTGAAGAGGTTTGTATACGTTCTAATTCAGAGACTGAGGTTGGCTTCCCTGAGTAAGAGTTTGTTGTAACGCATTATGTAGGCGAATATGGAATCGGTGCTGCAAGCTCTAGAGGACAACTACAAAAAAACGGAATACAAGTAATATATTTAAGGAATTTCAGCAATTACATTTAACACCGATGACTAGGGGCATTCATTTGATTGTGCTATCGCACGGTTTCCAAGGGAACTCATTTGATATGCGCTTGATTAAGAATAATATCAGCATGCTGTATAAGGAAACGATGTTTTTAGCGGCCTCTTGCAATGAGGACAATACTGATGGTGAGATCGCCGATATGGGGATAAGGCTGGCTGACGAAGTCAGAAATTACATTAAGGAGTGGTGCCCTGGAGGAAGCTTGGGGAGATTGAGCTTCATCGGGCACTCGCTGGGAGGCCTGATTATTCGAGCTGCTTTGCCATATCTAGAAGAATATAAAGACAAAATGCATCTCTACATGACGCTTTCTTCGCCTCATCTAGGCTACATGTATAACTCAAGCCGGTTAGTCGATGCGGGCCTGTGGGTGCTGAAAAAATGGAAAAAGAATGTCTGCTTAGCTCAGCTGTCGATGACTGATGCGAAAAAAATAGAAGACACGTTCCTTTATAAACTATCCTCGTATAAAGTAACTCATCGAGCGCTGTCATCGCAGTTAATATTGCCTTTAGGGTTTAGAGTGGTTCAAAATCATCACGCTAATGAGCTCGTATCAAGACCACTACGCGCCGTTTGAATCGGCAAGAATACAGGTGAGTAAAAAGGCATTGGAAGACACAACGTAAGAAATTTATTCATTATAAATAACATTGCTTATGCTGGGTGGTCTAGGAAAGGGGCGTTTTACTCGAAAATGGCTCAGAATTTGCTCTCACGGATAAAGGCGCCTTGTTTGTACCGCATTGATGTGAATTACAAAATCCCCAAGAAGTATGCAATTTTTGATGTTTGTTATTGATGATTTTTTTTATAAAGGAACCTTGATACGATGATTGGGAGAGCCGCTCATATTCAGTTCCTTGAGAATCAAGCATTGCATAGAATGCTGGTGTATCGCTATAGCAACTTCTTCTCTTAGAAATCTGCTTGTTTGAAAATATATTCTCTGTATTGAGAGAATGCTCAATATGAAAAAGTATGATTTTCATAATAGCTGTACTGAGGCTGAGGGAAATTTTGCATCTTAATTCTTGCTGGTTGTACGCAATCATAGAGTTTTTTAACGATTAAGGGACTATGAATGATAGGAATGAACAAGAATAGAGCGAAAATTTGCTAAATTCAAGAATAAACTCGCATTTCTCATTGTGATTCCTTTGTATTAGATAGCTTGAGTTGATCTCACAGGGCATATTCACGATATTTGTAGAATAATATTGAGTGCTTTTGAAAGATGCTAAGGAATCATGGCAAATCATGTAAGAGAGGAATCGCTAACAATTGCCGTAAAATATAACTTCGAGAGAGAGAGGTAGCAATTGCTAAGTATGACGGAAAGATGACTGTTAGTAATTGAAAGTCATTTGATTCCTATTTTTTCTTTCTCCATAGTATGTGTGTCATTTTCTTGAAAAATTAAGAATAATCAAATGTTGTAAAATTTCTTTTGATCGTTTTCTATTTTCCTAATCGTTTAACCTCCTAACAGCAATTATCAATTGATGATGTCGCTGATTTTAGACTCAAAATCCAAGTGGAAGTCATCCATCGTCTTTCCTTTTCAACATAAAAATAGCTCATAAAAGAACTTTTTAGATCAGATCCAATATTTACTCATCTGACATCTAGCAGAGACACGTACTGTAAAAAAAAATATCGAGTGAAGGAGATAAAGCATTACTCTCTTACTTTTGAACTTTTTTCTTGCCATAGGCGAACTGGGTGCAGCATCTCTCCGCTGTTTTCTTCAAACATAGCTAGCTAGTGATGAACAAATTTCGCGATTTATTACCGTTTTATATTTTCCTGAACTATGGGTTAAAACCAGCCGGAATGGGAAATAAACAAAATACAATACGATGAGAAATCTGCTCATTCCCTCTCTTCTACTCTTATCGCTCAGCACCTACGGACTCTGCATCAATAGCAGGTTCCTCTCACCCTTGTCTGGCTATGAAGACTTGATAATCCGTGGAGGAATATTCGATCAAACTTTCAAACCATTCAAGCAGATTGATACTCAATACAGCTTCCGCAACCCACTTCTTGCCTTGAAAGTCCTCGAAAGCCTGAATCCAATTAACACTACAGAACCAGACTATCCCACCGATGGAAGCGGATTGAAAATGAAAAGGGATCCAACCTACTGCACAAGGGCGCAGGAAGAGTTCGTCAAGAACCCCACACCGCTTTTTAAAACAGTTAGCTTCATTACCGACTACAATCCTCACTCTTATCTCAGAGAGACAATAATTCCGATGATCGGATATGACGCTATGCCATTCCTCAACAACCCTGAGCTCGCTCGGATCTTTCGGAAGGAGCCGCCTCACGAGCTGGATCTCCAAGCTAGCACTATTTTCACAAAAATGAACGTTGATCACATATATCAAATTGGTACTCATATGGGCTGCATCCATCAGAACTATAATCACATAAATGGAGCTTCCCATCTGGCTGACAAGGATGCCGTGGCCCACACTCTCAAGGAATACGCGAATAAGCTCTCGCATCAACCAACCTGCTCTCTTGACAATAAATTCTTCCCTCAGACCTGGCTTCTCGCCCACGAGAAGGAATGCGTTGAATGGTTCGACATGATCAATTCTCCGGAATATGAAACCGAAAAGGCGGAGAAAACCATAGTTTTTATAAGAAAAATCGGCGCGAAGGTCCACCGAGGCAAAGGAGTTGTTCCTGTGGATAACGAGGAAGAAGCAGCCCTTCGAGAAATGTATGCAAATGGCGAAAAATGCGGGGTTATACCTAATAATTACATCATTCAGAGGTATATTCACAATCCCTTGCTCGTCCAAGGGCATAAGTTCGACTTCCGAGTTTACATGATGATTTCATCGACAAATCCTCTCGTGGTTTATTACCACGATGGGTTCTTAAGAGTCTCTCTTTTTGAGTACGATGTCAACTCAAAAGAGAAAGGCGTGCATCTGACGAACACAGCTCAGTCTGAAAAGGTGTTTGAAGACGAAGACATACAAAAGAGGATGGGAATGACCGAGACTGAGCTGAGGAACTTCCAAATGTGGAATTATCAGCGCTTGGCGGAGTATCTCGTATCTGAAGGCAAGATAGAAAGCGTCGAATGGATTGATGATTATCTACGGCCGAAGATCGAGCATGCGATGCAGCATCTGGTGAGAGCGGTGAAAAACCACTTAACTAATGCTACGAATGTATGGGAACTGTATGGCGTGGATTTTATGCTGGATGACGAGTTGAATCTGTGGTTTATTGAATGTAACATTGGTCCGGTGATAAAGGCATCGAACGAGGAGAAGGGAAAGTTCTTACAACAACTCCTCACAGATGCTTTTGAGATTGTAACGGCTCAGTTAAGGTCGAGAATGAAGAGAGTTATTCGATTTGTCAATGAGCTCACAGCGAAAGAAGTCAAGATGAATACCTTTTCTGAGATAACAATACCAAATTTCAGCGAGAAGAAGAAGGCATTTGATGATTTATTGAGAAATAGAGTCGAGGATGAGTTTAAGATTAAGCCTGATAACAGTTGGATAAAGATAGTGGATGAGACCCTTGAAGGTACTGCTCGTTATAATGGGATGTTTCCAACAGAATGCGTTTATTAATTTGTTTCCTTATTGCTTTGTTGTTTCGCTTTGAAATCTGTATACATCTCCAATAAGCCACAACTTACAATCCGCACAATGTGCACAATGTGAATAATGTGAATAAACAGTCCTTGTTACTTACTTAATCTCTCGCAGTGTTTAGTCTGCGAGGAGTGACTGCCTTAAACAAGGGCTGGTCAAGGGATTCCCATTTCAATTGAGTGGTATATATCATAATTAAGGTGAAAAGAGGAAAGAAATCATTGGATATCGTTTAAAGCGTGTATATAACACATTACAAAGAGATATTAACACTATTTTGTTACTTTTCTGACATGCAATGATGAATTGCCTTAATCTCAAGGGACAACATTTACCTAATTTTCGCTTAACTCACTTTGAATCACAGATTTTGATAGATGTAAACGCCAAATATATATAAGGGATCCCATACACACTTTTTTCTTAGATTTCTAATATAAATATCATATATGTCAGCTCCTTGCCCATCCATCCAACACATTCTCCACCTATCCGGCTCAAATATCCTCTTTTCAAACACTTTCAGCAGGCAGATTGAATCTTACCGTTTTATCGCTTGGCCTCTTCTTATTCGATCTCATATACTGCGATCTAGATCGATCTGGACTCGCAACGTTCACGTTTTTTAGAGTATTTGTAAAAACCCTTTCAATTTCCGCTTTCTCGGCCTCATTCAACAGAGGCAACACCTCGTTGAAAGTCCTCTGGAAGCCATGCCATAGATTTAAATTGGGGGTTTTAGCTTTTCTGACGGACTTTTCGGCTCTGCACCGGAGCAGGCACCACAAAATGAAGTAAATGATCAGTGAGCAGATTAGTATTTGCGCGACGTTCATGAAAAACTGGTCGTTAGCCATAGAGTAGATCATTTCCAGTTTTCTCCTCAGTCTTTGACACGTCACAGGAAGTAAAAAAACTGCGAGGCAATTAAATTTGTATTAAATAAAGTCCAGACTTTGGTATTCTTACTCTACACAACTTAAATCTCGAAAACGACTAGCAAAGTCTTTATTCTCAGTAGGACATTTTCAGAAATTTCTTTTAACAAATCGTCTTTTCTGTTATGAGAACAGCCTAAGAGGCCACACTCTCTAGCGTTGCTCGTGTTAGATTGTGTAGCTTTTTGAAATTTTCAGTAAGGCACTATTCTACTCATTTGTTTCACAAATGAATTACATACTCTAGACAACATACATATGAATTCGAATCATAGATTTCTATTCAATTGATAATAAGCTTTCCATTGACAATAAGCTATAAGCGAGTTACGGGTTGCTTACTCCTTCATAAGACACGATTCCAAGGGCTCCTTTGTTTCCGCAATACACGTAGTTATTGCTTTGGTGGAAGAAATCTAAGCAATACACTGCCTTTTCGCCTTTATTGACTTTCTGCAGCAAGGAGAAATTATCCTGATGGTTAAAAATCTTTATCTGATTCACTCCTGTCGCTGCGGTTCCGACCAGCGATTTGTTGCATTTACCGAACTGCGCTGAGTAGACATACGCTCGCTTATTGATTTCTGGATTTTGGTCCCAGTCGTATGATGACACGGTCTTCGTCGTGCGGACGTCAAAGATCTGGATTTGTTTATTTTCCCTTGAGCTTCCAGCGAGGATATAGTCTCCTTGTATATCCAACGCCTCGCCGTAGACCTGAGGTCCAAAGATATAGCCCGTGCTTCTTTTCGTTCTTAGGTCCCAGCGGATGATGCAATTGTCCCAGCCTGCACTGAGGAGGAGATTTGGATCGTCCTTCGAGAATTTCACTGCAAGAACGCGATTATTGTGCTGAGGGTTGTCATAACCGGCTTTGAGGACTTCATAGACGCTTTTCTTATGCTCGTCATACACACGCACCTAGTTTATTCATGTGAATTGACTTTTTGTTTGATTTAATCCCTACCTCCTTGTTCATTCCTCCTGTAGCGAATTTAGTTGCATCGTAAGAGTAGTCAATGGTGTAGATTTCGTTGCCTTCCTGCTCAATGGTATGAAGTATCTTGCCTATAGTCGTCATTTGTCTAAGTTGGGTAGCCAAAGTTTGGAATACCTGAAGTAACGTGAACGTGGTAGATGCTTCCAACGGTATCACCAGCAGCGAGGACATATTGTGTCATAGAAGGATCAGCATTAGGCCTCCATCTAATAATCATTGCGGCAACAGAAGCGGGATTTGGTTACCTGAGAGCCATCTCCACGTTTTCTACGTTGTCGCTGAATCTAATCTCTTTATATTTTTTCCCTGTATCAGCTTCATATATTCGGACCCTACCGTCTTCACAGGCTAACGATATAAAATATGCTATTAAATTCCATTGAAGGGGAGAGGGATTACCCGCTGCGATGAACTTATCAGTCGGATCCACTCTGCAACAAAGGATCTTGCAATCTAAATTATCAAGCACGATCTCATTGATATTTGTGCTAATGGTAAAGATGATCCAGAATTACAAGAGAACTAACGACGCGGATTTACGTCTCTTCAGTATCGACAAAATCTGCTTTCTTATCATCAACTGGATCGCTCACTGAGACTTGACGCTCTGAATGCATGGTAGTGTCGAGCTCTGTCTGAGTTTTGGGTTCAGGCTCATTGTCCTTTGCTCTTTCTTGCACTTGGACTTGTGCGACTTGCGTCACTTGTGTAATGACAGTTTGATTAATGATGGGTTGCTCTGTCTGGCTGAGTTTTTTGGGTTTATCTCTGCTTGTACCCCGAGAGGAGGGCTTTTGCTTGTTAGTAGGTTGAGCTTTCACTTCTTCCTCGACCATTCGTATTGGTTCCTCGACGAGGTCTCTGCTTGCGAGTTTTATCTCTGAAGGAGTGGAAAAGAATATGATGTGGTCAATGCTAATATTTTTTACGATTTCCCCTCAATCCCTCTCGAGAAGGCTTCCTTTCAAGTGTAACAGACGGCTTCTCGCCCGCTGTTCTCATAGTTCCTGGTCTTGGGATCATCAACAAAAAATATTCCTGGTTTCAATATCAAAAATTTAAATTTGTAGCACTATGTTTTTTTTTCTAATTCTGTTGGAACAATCGAAAAAACCCATGATCAACAAGTTGTGAGTGAGCAACGTCCACTATCCGATCTTATCTGATAATATTCGATTAGTTTGTGTTGAATTTGTGTAGCAAAGTGACTATGCTTTGCTTTTATTGAGAATATCTTGTTAAAGGTAGCAGATCTCCTATAGAACTGAGAAGAAGAACTATAACTTAGAGTCTAATTACATTTGGAAAATTCTTAGAGAACTCAATAATCATACTATCATGCATAATTCCAAGGAACCTTTCAGTAATGACTATTTGACTAATGAAACAAGAATCTTTCAATATTGTGAGCTGCTGATAGTGCTTTTCAGAAATGTACCGATGTGATTGAATAAAACAAAAAAACCAGCCTTAATGCCTTTGAAAATTTGCATTAGTGAAATATCGGGTGAGATATAAAGTGAAAATGAGACAAAGAGATCAAAATTACATTGCAAGGGTCATAACATCCACATTCTATGTTTCATATTGAATAAGTAACAAAGAACGGATATTTTTAGCAAAATTGGAAACATTATTCCATAACAATCAAGAATTGACCAATTGCAAAAATATTGAACCTTAATGGTCATCACTGTGAATATTTTTTTTAAAAAAATTAGCACATACTTCACGCGTGTTCAACAAATAGATGAAACCAATTCAGGCTCTTATCCCTTAAACTCACAGAGCTGAAGTCACAATTTTCTCCATGAGTTTATCAGAAGAATCAAACTCCGTAAACCGATGGAATTTGAACGTTTGTCTTATTTCTTCTCGCAGATCCTTCACGTTAACCAGCGATTTTAGATACGTCACCAGATGTCGCAGCTCTTGGTCTTTTTTATTGTAATAAAACGGAATGATCGGAATTCCGTTCTCGATTTGATATCCAAACGAATACGCCGCATTATCCACAAGCACAACATCGCTGAGCTCTCTATTCGCCAAGATCCTAAGATCTTTTATATAGATCCCTTCAGGAGTCTGAACGCAGCTCTCTCGGAACAACCGGTGATGGACGTACTGCTCTCGTGGGTCAAGGTAATCGAGCACGACGTTCGCATAGCAGCCATGAGAAGCCGTGAAAACGACGATTTCGAAATATTGACTAAGCTCCTTGAGGCATTCGACAGCATATGGTCTGATATTGATTCCCGCCTGTGATTATATATGATAAATAAGAGGAATCAAGCGGACTATACCTCAATTATTTGACCATGTGGGAATTTTATCGGTAGTTTGACATCATAAGCCATGTTAGTGTTCTCATTGCAGTGGATAAGCGTTTCATCAAGGTCGAAAATAATGGTTTTTTTGCCTAATTATTGCCTATTACGAATTGCTTATTGGAATGAAACATTACCCACATAGCCAGGTCGGCGAGGAAGGGTGACCTTCTTTGATTGCAGGACCCTTTGGTCAACAGGCTTTGAATTCTTTATGAAATTTAGCGCTTGATAGCTCTGTATAAAATGCTCTCTGTAGATTTGACTAAAGTAGTCGCTTTCGTCATGAGCCTTTAGGTATTTTTGTAGGTATGGAACATAGTAGGGGACTTGAGACGCTTTCGTTTCAATGGCGGTACTGTTTTCTGGGCCTTCCCTCTGGAGAGGAAGGAAATTGTACTTCCCTGTGCTCATCGGTGTTGAAAGTCTATTGCTTTTGGCTTGGTTCTCTTTGCTGGACTCCTCGTTTGCTTCTTTATTTGAAGGGAACACAAAATGACCTTTATTCGTTGCGGTCGCGTTATTCGAGGTTCTGCTCAGTCTGGCAACGTAAGCCGCAAGATCTTGGCTTCTCGATAATTGGCTTTCTTCGACCTTTCCACTAGAGCTTTTATCATTATAAGCACTTTTCGTTAATGTCTCCTGATACGAGGGTTTCTTCTCCTCCTGCATCGGTGAATCTTGGCTGCTTGGCTGCAATGGCTTCACTTTTATGCTGTTTGTGCTGAAAAACTCGCCTAATGATGGTTAATAAGCAAACTACCTAAATAAACGTCATTTACCAGGATTCAGCTTCGTTACGAAGCCTTTCAACTGATCAGACGATTGCGTCACGCTTGGCTTGACGTCTTTGGAGTCTTGGGCTAAAGAGTTTCTTTTCGCTTGCTCACTGAGCCGATTGGTGTAGGTGGGAGCGTTTTTGAGATGATCCGAGTGAGTTTTTCCGATTTGAGTACCATTATAGGTTATCAACCCCGCTCCAGTTGGGATCTTGCTGTAAGTTTGGGTGCTCGAGAGTTTCTTTGCGCTATCTTCTCCGCCTATTAGTAATAATACATATAAACTCAATTTTTGCACTTAAAGCGATGATTTACTTGGCGAATGAGTAGAAGTAAAAAAGTTGTTGAATTTCACATTACTTCTTGGCGTTGGATCCTTTTGTTGCATGCTCACACCGTTGGACTCGGGACTATAGATGTGTCCTGTGGTAACACCTAATATATTTTAGTAACTTTGTTGCAAATTTTATTCATTTACCATTCATTCTATCCATTTGAGCCGAGTGTTTTTCATACACTTGCAGCAGCTTATTCAATGAAGACTCAACTTTCCTCGCAGTTCCATGCGAGCCTTTGTCGCCGCTTTCATCGTACGCCTTCCCAGGTTGATAATGCGTGTATTTGCTTTGAAGAGTCATCATCAGCGGGTTTGATTCCGCTTTTCTCAGCTCTTTTTCATCTATCTGCTGCGTTCTATTCAGAAAAGCCTTCCCATGAGACGTCAACTTCGCTTCCTTATCAAACGAGCCATTGATGGACGGTTTCTTTTGTATCGGCGAGTCGGCCTCGCTTGGTGTTCGAGTGCTAATATTCTTCGCTGTTAAGGGGTAAACCCCTGTGTACTTTAAAGTGGTTCCTGGATTGCTCATTTCAGTGTTAATTTGCAATTCTTTCTTCGGTCTGTATGCACTTTCATAGGAGGTCTGCGCATTGGTGTTTCTTCTCACGGAATTAACGCTATTCTGATACATCAGGTTGTCGGAGTTATGCGCAGTAATAATTTTGTCGTAGGACATGCGCTTATCTTCCACAGCGCTGTAATTCTTCGGACTGTACATTGGGTTATACTGATTGTACGTTAAAGTGGGATTAAGTCCTTGGGTTGAGTTAAAACCATTTGCGCTTTTCCTCAGCGGGTCTTCTTTAGCTCTCTCATCCTGAGTTGGTTGAGGAACTTTTGTGCTATAGTCGTAATGGGTTTTGCCAGTGAAGACGAGAGGCTTTTGCGTGGTATTCTTTGGTGAATTAAAATTCATGGTGATTGGCCGCTGGTAAGGGTTGATACCGAGCTTAGGCGAGGAAGAAAGTAAGGACTTATTGGAAATATAGCCTAAGCCGGCATCAGAGGCGTTCAGGGGTTTTTTTGTGTAAGAGTATTGGGTCATTCTGATGCTAACGAGCAGAGCAATTTAAGTGGAAAAGTTAATGAAGTTTATCCGGAAATAAAATTTTTCTCAATAAAACGTCAAATAAGGCTGAGATATAAGTTAATTAAACTCTTATTTTGAGTGTCAACGCTTGCTAATACTCCGTCCAAAAAAATTTCAAAATTTTTTCTTCTTCCTTTTCCTATGGCTTATCAACCTCGAGTCCGGCTACAAGCCAATGTGTTCTTATATAGTCTGATGCATAAAACGTAATTTGAAAAAGAAACGCCAAGACTCCAAAGAAACCGTAGTGAGAGGGTGGGTAGAGGTCGAGTTTTAAAGCCTTACGTTGGCTCAAAGCGACAAAGCGGTAAGAGGAAAACGTGAATTTTTTAAAAATAAAATTTATTTTGGAATCTCCCTCTCAAAGTGGAGATAGTTGCGTGAGTCCTTTAATAGCAGTGGCATGAGAGTTGTCACCTATATATAAAAATAACTTCACGGTGAGCATTTCAGTCTGAAATTCTACTTTATTTATTGATTCGAGCTTTCTTAGTTATCGGTCTATGCTCTTCAAATCTGACCATCAGAGTTGTATCGCCTCTCCTCATTAATTCATACATCTTACTCTCATTGTCATAACGGTGTGACCAGTTATCATTGAAAAGGGAAACGTTGTATTTTATTCCATTTGGAAATGAATGATTTATGGAACGCTGAAATATTCAGCATCTTCCTCAAGTGAGGGTCTCATTACGGGATGACTCCTTTATCAATAGTTCTTAATCGTAGATCTTTCCTACAATTTCCTTGTAGGACTACAACAATAATTGTGATACCCTTTTTGATCAAACTAGATCAAAGCAGTTGATACCGAAATTATCAAGTTTATTCATGAGATAATAATCCGTATTTAAGTCTCAGCCGATCAACCCCATGTAGAATTATAAAACAAAAGCAATGTCAGTTCTTGAACAAGCCAAAAGAGCAGCGATAAATCTGTAAATATTTCTCTTCTCAGCTCAATAGAATAATAATTTGGTTTAATACAGGAAAGATAAGCTAACTAAATCACCCCTCGAGCTGAAATTGCAAGAAGTCACCAGCAATGAGAATTGGAGTGCTCCGACGAAAATCCTTCAGGAAATCGCTGATCAATCATTCAAATCGTAGCAAATTCTAACTTTCTTTGTTTATTTACTGTGGTGGATGATATAGCAATGAGTATGAGGTAATCATTAAAGGTATTTGGAAAAAGCTCGCCTCGCCTGATTCAAAATGGAGAAGAATTCTCAAAGTAAAACCATAACAAACTCTCGGGATGTTTTATTAATTTTCTTGGATAAGACCCTCTCATTGATCGAATATCTGATCAAGCATGCAAACCCAAAGTGCGTGCAAGAATTCAAAGGAAAACTCTATCAAATTAGAGCTTTGGAAGCGTTCTCGTATCTGGAGAACGGCAGCGACAAAGGCCTAGGAGGTCCAATTAATAAAAGACTTTTGGACTAATTTATTTCGACAGTGAGAGATAAAGTGAAGCAAATTCTAGAATTATTGGCGGATGAAGGGAAGCTCGAGGAAGAGAGGAAAGCAGCGCATCAGCTTAGAGCTAAAATCAATTGTAAAAAGAAAAAACATGTTCGCTCTATGAAATAACTCAAATTAGTTGGGAAAATGCAAGCATTTAGTAGTGAAACAAATAGCAGCTCGAATACTAATAACGGAGGTAAATTTGATAGAGTTTTCGGACGTTGTTAATGCTCTATCTAGCTCAATCATTGAAGGCAAACACTAGCAATTATGGAGGATTGAGCAACAAAGATTTTACTTCTGGTGATCTACAGCGAGTCTTTGGCCCTTATGATGATCCGGCAAAGCCATCTGCTTGGAGAAAGCCAACAACGAAAACAGATTATGTAAGTCGTTAGTTTAAATAAGCCATTGTAAAGTGCTAAAGGTACCCGAACAAAAGGACAAGAAACCTGAAAAAGAAGTCAACGTCGTTCCGAAGAAGATAAAAGTGCTTCCTGCTCCTAATAACCAACAGAAAGCTCCATCAACGTCTAAAGATAATCAGGAAGGGGTGCCTGCACTTCTTGAAATCGATGATCTGGTTGAAAGCAAACCCACTCTTTCTGGAGAAAAATCGTGGGATGAAGAAAAAAATCCATCTAAGGTTAAAGAATCAGAATCTTTGAGTGCTGCCGGTTGGTTGAGTGAATCAGTGCAGGAAGCATGGGATAAAACTGAGACCAAACCACGACCACAGCAGAAGGATATTGATATACTCTCGCTCTATTCGAAGGAAATTGATCTTACAGGCTTATCCGGTGACGAAAGACAACAGAAACTTCAAGATGCCTTGAACTCGCTTTCTCTCCATAGCACTCAGACTCGAGGAATAATGCCCACAATGTTAAATCGCTCCTCATATCCTCCTTATTCACTCCCAAAACAGGAGATGCAAATGAATGAAAAGTATGGTTAACATACATTTTATATGCCTATAAACTTTTTCATGTCTCAGTTTTCTCACGAATACAGATCAAATCCTCCGTCAAAGTCAATTTACAAGCCTTCTAAAGAACGAATCTGCTACTAAAGCTGTAAATTCACGACTCTTTGCTTGATAGAAATCGTTAAATAGGATCTAAATGATCTGGAGTCTAAACTCACTGATCTTGGAGATTTAGCACTCAAAGGGGAAGAGTTGAGAAATAATTTACTTCACCTTAAAGACGAGCTTGAATACCAAGATGCGCTGTATTCTACAAAAGATACCTTGGAGCTTGGTGGTCATAAACCTGTAGGAGCTGAAAAAAGTTCCACTTTTATGACAATTAATCCAAATAAATTCAATCAAACTTGGCCTGGAAACCTTTCAAAAACTGATTTTAGCCAAGATTTCAGGTTTGACTTTCAGCTAAAACCAGAAGCAGAGTTTGAGCGAAATCAGAAAGATAATTCCACTTTTAATTTGAGTCAATATTCTGGAAATAACACCAATTTTACTCTTTATTAATTTTTCTTGTGATTAGACTTATCAATGCATTCTTTTAATGCTCTATTTTAAAAACATTTTATTATGCATATTCCATATCAATCTCTTAGTGTCCTACATTTCTTGTTAACTTTTCATGATTTGCTTCGTAAAAAGCGAAATCATATTAAAACCCTTATTACTCAATTCTGAACTTCTTGAGTAAATAAACATTATGATTAGATAATAATCATATTGTACTTTCATTCAACTGTGATTCACCGCAGCGAGTAAACCATGTTTCCTTTTCCTTTAACAACAAAAGGGCAGAGTATTTTAAGAGAGATACTAAATAATGATGCAAAATAATTACAGAATTATGCAAATAACATGCTCAATGACAAAATTTAGTCCACGCGCAATATAACTAAATTTTTGTGAATGAACCACAGAAAAATCTCATTATGCTATGACCGAAGCAAATTTTTTCAGTCCAAGCTATAGCTGTTTCTTCCATGAGATTTCTTATAAACCGGCGAGGACCCTATCACTTCTTTTTCGGATTTTACCTTATCGAAATAAACCCACGCCTTCCCTTCCATTAGGTTCTCAAGCTATATTTCCATGAAAAAAATTATCAAATGGTGCATGCAATTCAACAACATGGTACCTCAAGAGCGATCTCTTCTTCAGTATGACCAGAAGCTTTGACCTCCTCCCAGAACGCGATCCATTCGTCTTGAGTAATTATCCCATTATTGTCAGAATCAACGGATTTAAACATCGCATCTGTATTTAGCTTCGCAAAGTTTGATTTCCTAAAGGGAACAACGCCATTAGGTAGCTTCCTCGATACTATTTACCAAAATTTCAGTGTTTCTTGCTTATCGATGCTTTTTGACCCGTCACAATCAATTCTCCTAAAGGTCTCCAGTGCCTTGTCCTGGACTTCAGGCGAGAGGCTCTAAATCAAAAGATTATCGCTGAGTCCAAGGTAGTAATACCGCTTGTTTCGAATATTTCAACCCCATGGCTTTTCTTTTGTTTATTTATTTTCCAAGATTTTTAATCGAATTGACCGCGATACTAATCGTTCAGTTAATTCAACATAATATCAATAACACAATCAGTAATATTATTACAGTAAGTAATACTTAGTTTTTTAACCAGAAAAAATATTTCGAATTTCCAATGTCCCTTGATATAGTCCAATGCCCACGATCCTCAGTTAACATATCTCCTTTATAATTGCAAACTATCAGCCCGCTCGCTTTAACATCGTGCGGGCTTCAGCTCAGCGATTTGATGGGAATCTCAAATCTTTTATTATTTCTCCTCTTTTCATTTTATTCTCATCAGAGAGAAAGCTTTATTTTAACAGCTTACATCGCATTTATTGATGATTTAATAATTTTTTAGCACATATATTTGCGATATTATTTCATACGATAAAGGTCTTACAAAACCTAACTGATTAATGATATCTAAACAAAGCCATCACCGGCAGATGATCTGAGCCAAAGAACTCATTAGGAAGGGTGTTCGTCACAATTTCTTCTGGGGTTGGGATATTCAGGAGCGAAATCGGTTGCAATCTAGTTAATCTTATCAGTAAATTCCCTCGTAATCGATTACCTTGAATTTTTCAAATAAAAAATATAATCAAGCGTTTCTTTGAAGTGAGGCTTGTAATTCGTGTAGTCTGGATGGCCCTCTTGATTCGAATCGATGAGTGATTTATAATTCGCGTAAACCGATTCCCATTTGAGATTAGGTCTAAGCTCCATGAACCTTTTATATGTTTCTTCATACATGCGAAATTCTTCGGCAGTGTATTGAACTGGGCATTTTTCAATCGCAGGAGGCTCCTTTCTTAAGAATGTATCGAGGACAATTGAATTAGGAAAAGAGTTCAAGTCGCCACAAAAGACAGTTGCTTCGTTCTCATTGATATTCTCACAGACCTTTCCACGTGGGTAAGTGAACAAATTCTGAAGGGGGGCAGTTACCATGCGCGAAATCAGATAAATCTGTAAGTATTTGACGTAGTCAAAGAGCGGATTAAAATATAAATGAGTCGTCGCCACATTCACAATTTCATTCTCATTCATTTCCTAATTCCACAAAGATTAGCTTCAAAGCATTAGGATTGCTCACGTCTCGGAATTTAACAATACACGCCATATTACTGCGCTTGAATTGAGGCAATTCCTCGTAATGATGATTTTGATTGAGGTCACATCCCACAGCGCTCACCAGCTTAAGCTTTCTGTTTTTTTTTTATTGATATAACCCTAGCGAAAATCTCTAAAACATACCTTTTCTCTTTGGCACCGACTAGAATCCCATCGTTTTTATCAGGACGTGGAAAATAGGAGAGCGCGTATCCCAAGTTCCCCAACGCTTCTTGGTAAAAATCGGAATAGTGGTCGACTTCTTGGAGACAGATGATATCTGAGTCTAATTCTTTCAGCGTATCTATCTGTAATAGAAGTAAATGTATTTGTCCATCATCAATGCGTTGGTGTTACTATTAACTTGCTCCTATTGTGAAAATCCAAGATCTGTCTATCCAAGTTAGGAAACTGGTGGTTGTGAGCATATGAATCTCCAAGAATATTGAAACTCAGCACTGACAACAGCTTTTCATTTGTGTAACTCCGAATAGGCTTTTCCATCGGAATCATCCGAAATATCTCTGAACCCACAATCAAACCAACTCCATGAAGGCTATTTTTACTTTTCATCATAGTTAGATCGCTTGGGTAGTAAGTGAGGCTTATATCAGTAGTCTGAGCTACCTATCGGCAAACTCGCAGCTTTATTTCAAAATTTATTAGCTATTTTCTCTATAACGAGAGGCCACAAACAAATTCAGCTCTTAGCTATCTAATTCTTATCCTCTCCTGTCAAGTCGCTCGAAAGTTAAGCATTTATCAAAATAATGAACGTGAACTGAATATGAGGGCGGTGGAAAGCAGCGTTTCTTATTCTTTTATGAAACTTCGGTTAACATTACAAAGTTAAACTTGCGAAATATTTCTATGAGTAAACGCTATAGGCGCAAAACGACTACCCCATGAAGAAAGTTTCTAGTACAGCTAATCAGTGTTAGTAGGGACGAGAGGGTCAAATCCGAGCTCTTCGACAGGAATAACAAACTCTCCGAGCTTTCCCTCGTACGCCTTCACCATGTGAGTATGAGCCTTGCGGATCTGCGCCAATTCTTTCTGCAACTCAGCGATAAGTTCATTCTTTCTCGTTTCGATTTCCTCAATTGAGCTCGTTAATTCGCCTATTTTCACAAAAAATCAGCAACAGCGCTCCCAAATAATCTCACCTAATATCTGAGGATCGAGGTTTGAAGCCGTCAGCACTTGATTCAGCTGTAAGTCTTTAATCTCGAGGTCCTCCGTAATGAAAGTGACTTCTTTCTCCAAGATCAAATTCTATTGGAATACCAAGTCATTAGTTCCTAATTGTAACAAAGCCGAAGTACCTTTAGCCCAGTCTTCTTCTGGATCTCATAAACAGCGTCGTTGAACTTATCAGTGAGGGAATTCTTCTCTCTTTCGAGATACTTGAACTGCTGCAATTTGACCTCGTATTCGAACTCCATTCTTCTGAACTCTTCCTCAGAAGACGCTATCTTCTTCTTGATATCCTCCTTTTCTTCCTTGAGTTTTTGATATGCAATTTTTTCAGCCTCAAGCTCCACGATTTCCAGATTCAGCTTATCCAGCGGACCCTTGAGATTCTTATTCTCCATTTCAGCCTGAGCAAGGAGCTTCCTATCGTCTTCTTCCTGCTGTTGAAGGCCCTTAATCTCGCCTTTGAGCCTCTTTATCATCTCAAAGTTAGTCGCAGTGATCTCAGCATAATAGTTTTTGATATCAGTATATTTCTTCGTATGAAGCGCAGTGAGCTCTTTAACCGCAGCGTCTTTCTTATCTTCAATCTGCTTGATCATCGCGGCTCGAGCATCCTCCATTTCCTTTCGGAGCTTCTCCATCTTGAGGTGATACTTGGCCTTAATGTTGTTATATTCTCTTTCGTATTCTATCCAACGGTTAACCCATCAATTCTCAATGGAAAAGCAGTACCTTCACGAGATTCCGTTGCTTTTTTCAAGTAATCCTGCTTCAAGGCGAACGTATACTCTTCGTGGCTGACCTCTTGCTCTTTTTGCTAAGGAACACACGGTTTGCATTACATAACGACCGAATTAATTACCTGGACTTTGAGAGCTCTGGTATCGAATTTCAGATCTCGTTCTTCGTATCTAATAACGCCGTCAGAATGGATACTGATTGTCGATTTAGTTACCGATGGGCGTCTTCAAGCTGTTTCAAACTGATTTCCACATCTTTCTTTAGCGCGGTCTGTGTGTCCTGGTTCTGGAACAAGAGATGCTTGACCCTAGCGATTCAAATTTGAAAAGGGCTGGATGAATGTGAGGTACTTTTGCTTGTAGAGGTTAATTGTCATCATATGGTTTTCCGAGAGATCGCCTATTTCTCGTTCCTTGTTAACCAGCTCGCTTTTTTTGTCGTCGAGTTCTTTCTTGGCGATGATCCAGTTATAATTGATTTTTTCACGCTCTTGTTGGTATAAACTGAGCATTTGCTCTTCTTCTTTGAGTTTATCACGTAATGCTCGGAGCTCTTTCCTCATTGCTTTCTGGATATCGATTGATTGGAATGGGGATTTTGAGAAATGAGGCTTACTTTGACGTCCTCTTTTTCTGTATCGGTGACTTTGTCAGCAGCGTTCATAGCATTGCGGTCTTTTGCAGCTAGGGGGAGAGTGTTAGTGGCTGGAAATTGGTTGTTTGGAGGTACTGAGCTGTGGCTGCGGTTGGTTAGGTTTCTTTCCGCCTGTAGGTTTCTTTGACATCTATCTTGAAAATATAACTTAATTTGAATATAAGAACTGCACGAGTGAGAATTGTATAAATAAATTTCTTTGTCGAATGCACACTGGTAAGTTCGAAATTTAATCTCTTAATGTCTCTTTAGAATGCCAAATACAAGATACTCGCGTGATGTAGAGGAACGCATGGAGAAGAGCTTGGAATCACCGATAAATGAAATTAAAGCAGTTCTAAATGTGAGGTTATATATGCGAATTACATGGCTAGATCTATTCAGGAAAATATAGAAATAGATATGATGAAGGAGACGAAAAATAGAAAGAGATTAGTGGATCAGAAATGAATTTGGATTATGATTGATTGCTAATACTTTCGCAATTTCCAATGCTTTCTTAGGAAATTCAAGAGTGCGAAAAAATATTCTGGAGATAGTAATCTGAAAAATTGTTAAAGAGGCTGCTTCGTTGAACTTTTCAGGAAATTAATTTGTGGGTTTCGCAGGATTCCAAATAAGCCGTTGCTAGTGGCAAGAATAAATTTGTATTTCTCAAAGTAAAACATTTCACGGCACTTGCGCGCATGCTTGGCCCTCAGCAATAAGCTAAAATAATTTGATATCTTTCTATTCACGACGAATCATGCAAATTATGGTTTTTCTCTTTTTTTGGAGATCTATGATATTCAGTCTCAATCCAAGTTTTTTTTTTAGCTTTACAAGGTTTCATGAATGTTTCCAATGGAAAGGGCTGTAGTCTCTATCAATCTCAAAGTAAATTAGTCGTAATATTTTTGTTTTATTTGGCCGTTTATTCGAGAATTTATCATTCTGTTGAAGACCACCCTCTCTCAGTAAATGCAAATCCTTTAAACTTTATCTGTCAAAGTGAGCCAAATCGCCCAAATAACAGTTGTTTCACCTTTTTTATCGAAGGGTCTTCCCTCATCATTGAATTCGTAAACTGAAATAAATGTGAGACATAATTTTCAGAAATTTCTCATTCACAAACGCGCAAAATGGATAAACTCAAATACTGAACACAGTGCATATTTTGTAATAAGATTATGGGCATCTGATGAGGAAAGCAGCTCCTGATTATAGATGGGCGCATTTGCTGGATCAAGGTGTAGAAAATTAATGCTCGATCAGTAACCAAGTTCAGCAATCGATCTCAAATTTATTGTTACTATCTAAAATCAGTAAAAGTCTTGCGCAGTAATGCAATTTGTCAGGTCGCCTGCCTAAAAATGAATATTATTTATTTCTGTAAGACTGAAGTCGATGACTGTGCTATACCTCATGCAAACTGGAAACGTACCTAGATACTAGTGAATTTTTTTGGCTCTTAAGCTCCGACCACTTAAATTCCTTACCAAATAGAAGATGTTCACCAATAATGATAAGGTTTATAGAGACTTGTCCTCTCGCCGTATATTTGTTTGGTTTGGAAAGCAACAGACACCTCATTTTTTTTTTGTTTTTTAAATCTAAGAAACAAAACAAAAATTACTTAAGAAACTTTCACTCCATAAAACTAAGCAACCATGTGGACGACTACTACTACTCTTTCTTAAACCATCTCATTTTGTTTTAAGACTTCCTCATTAGATCAGTCTCTCACTCTTTACAAGAAACCGAATTCAAATAAATATTCATTCAGAAAGCGTAATAGTACAGGATCTTAAAGGTTATTTCGTGTTGTGGCAATCTAATTTAAGATAGCACCGTACTTTTGAGGACAATGCAGCTTTCTTGATCATATTCCATATTGAAATTTCGAATTTACAGTGCATCTCATCATTTTTATTTCTTTAATTCTTTCCTATACCACAAATGCGTCTTTTATCTTGTTTATCTAGAGAAGAATCTTTGAAAAAGAGGATCCAAGCACCTTCTCATCGTAAAACTACACAAAAGAAATTACTAAGCCAGATTTTAACCTTCAGGAAATTGAGAAAATATAAGAACCTATGCATATTCGATTATCTGACTGACAAATTTCAACTCCTCTCGTCAATTGCGAGAAAAGTGAGATTGTAGCTCCTCGAAATCTTTGAATTGGAGATATGAAACTTTCTTCTTATAATGCTTTATAAAAAAAGAGAGAAAACCCCAACAACATTGATACAATTTTACCGTCGCCGTAAAATCTTTTTTATAAGTCCAGTTATTTTCGGGAAGTAGAATTTACTGGAATCTCACCACTGATTAGAGATTCTAAACACATATGCTGCTCTCGCTGTTCACGAAGCTATCTTCCACTACTGACCAGAGAGTCAAGCATTTGAAAACAGAAGATTCTTAGGATTTAATCATATTCATCATTTTACAGAATCTTCATGAAGTATTTCGTAGAATCCGCCATATTTTATTCATTTGGCTCTTTATCCATTGTCCTCGCTTCATTCAAATAACAATTCTTGGCTAATTATATTTTTCTCCCCTCTATAGAGAAGACTACTTTTGTCAAAACACAAAGCTTAGCCGTTGTAGCTCAAAATTTGAATACTACTCAATATGTGAATCCTAACTAAGGGTCTTTTAAGATCAAGCGCAGCCAAAACACATTGAAAAATTTTTTGTTTTGAGGATCTCTTTAAAGAACATTAGTCCCTCGAATGTAAAGGCCGCGCTAACAATTCAGCTCCATGGCAACAAGAATAGCCAAAGAAGATGTAATTCTCTGGTTTTCATTAAGAAAATCGTAAGGCAAGCTGTTCAACAGCATTTAAAATATTTTGACATTTGGCATAAAATAACAACTGTCGAACAGAATTTTTTTTTTTCTTAGACAAAGTCACCAGAATTCCAAGGACCAACACTTCTGGCAACATTAAATAACCTGGGTTTCTCCTACCATCCACCTGAGCTCCCAATATTGCAACATGGCCATAAAGGACATGCCTCTGAATGTGGATTTGCTGAGAAAGCTGTAGAAATTCCAGTAAATTTTCCAGTCGGTTCTGAGCCAGTGATTTTGATTCCAACTGACTTTAAATATCAGAAATTTTTGTAATAATCTATCGTAAATTTTCTTTTTAACGTTAATTTCACAGCAGAACCATGCCAAAAGTGCCGAGGCCCGTAAGTTCTATCATTACATCTTTTACAGAAGCAAGGTATCTTAGCCGATTTTTCTGGGCATTCTCTTCAACATATTTCCTCATTAGACACCGTCTTGACCTCGAAGTCCAAGAAAAACGGTTGGGCAAACTTAAAGACGAGAAACAAGCAAGACGCCAAAGACGTGTTGAATACCTATCCAAAACAGCTCCAACAGCAAAACAACAAAAGAAAACTGAGGCGAAGTCGGCTGCTAATAGCGAAAAGTTCCGCTCAATGGTAACCTCCCATACGCTATTGAGAAAAATACTAAATCGCTTTCTCCGCTAGGATGAACACAAAATCAAGCTTTCTGAGCTTTATGAGCGACTAGGCGTCGATCCGGAGAAAGGTCTCAGCGATAAGGATGTCGAAGTCAAAAGAAAGCAATTCGGTCTCAACGTACTGACAGAGAAAGGAAGAACTCCTTGGTATATGAATCTCGCCCATGAATTCACGGGATTCTTTCCTTTGCTGTTATTCGTCGGCGCAGGGATGTCGCTCTTGATGTACGGAATCCAGCCGTCCGACCCTTCAACGCTATACCTTGGTATCGCGCTCCTCGTAGTCATTTTCCTCACAAGTTTCACGACCTTCGCTCAAAACCAAAGCAGTGAGGCTGTCATGGAGGGATTTAAGAATTTTATCCCTCAGACTTGCCGCGCGTTACGTAACGGCAGCTGGACGAAGATAAACGCTTCATTGATCGTGCCAGGAGACATCATCGAGCTCAAAGCCGGTGAGAGAATTCCTGCCGACATGAGAATTATCCTCAGCAACGAGATGAAAGTCGATAACTCTTCCCTGACGGGAGAAAGCGACGCCTTGCTCAGATCCGTCGAGTGTACTCACCCTGAACACCCGCTTGAGACCATGAACCTCGCTTTCTTCGGTACGTTATGCAAGGAAGGCTCAGGAAAAGGCATCGTTGTTATGATAGGCGACGACACTGTTATTGGACAGATCGCGAACCTTGCCTCCACCGGAGCTGTCCAAGTCTCTCCTTTGGTCCAAGAAATCGATAATTTCGTCATGAAAATGTCGATCATTGCTTTCGTTTTCGGCGTGTGTTTCTTCATTCTTGGGTTCATCATTGGTTACGGCTTCGTCCAAAGCTTGATTTTCGCCATAGGTATCGTCGTCGCCAACATGCCCGAAGGAATCATTGCGACGCTTACCGTCTGCATTACACTTGCCGCCAAGCGACTCTCCATTGCGAAAGTCCTCGTCAAGAACCTCGGATCGGTTGAAACATTGGGCAGTACGACCGTTATCTGCTCTGATAAGACCGGAACGCTCACTCAAAACAAAATGACCGTCGCAAACATCTGGTATGACAACGTCGTGAGGAAAGGCGAGAACTTGGAGAAACTCCATGCGGCAAACAGACATCCAGAATACGATGTCAAATGCAAAGGCTTCATTGACCTCCACGAGGCTGCTATCCTTGGAAGCGATGCGATTTTCGATAATAATACTCCTCAAGAGAGACTCCATGGGCTGGAGCATCTGCCGGAGACTGAGAAAAACAAGAAAACCGACGAAATCAACAGAAAATATCAAGAAGAACTCAAAAAGAAGCCTTTACAAGAGAGACCCTGTCTCGGAGACGCTTCAGAAACCGCGCTTATCAAGTTCTTCCAACCCATTGAGGATATCCTAGAAACGAGAGCCAAATTTCCAACTCTTAAGATGGGCGACGGTTCAGAATCCAAGCTGCCTTTTAATTCTACAAACAAATTCGCGATCAATATTGTTAAATACGAAACTTCTGGCTCTCACCACTGCATGTTTATCAAGGTAAAACCTATTAAATTACCTATTAGAATTAATTGTATATTGTTGCTAGGGCGCGCCAGAAAGAATCTGGGGATTCTGCTCCCATATTTCGATAAATGGCGAGGCTATTCCAATTAATGACCATTGGAAAAAGCAATTCGAGGAAGTCAACCTGAGGTTCGGTAAGCAAGGAGAAAGAGTCCTTGGGTTCGCGAAATATCACCTTCCGAAGAGTCAATTCGGTGAAGATTACCAATTCAACTGCAAAGCAGTTGAGCAATTCAATTTCCCAATGAATAAGTTTGTTTTTGTGGGAGTTACCTCGCTAATAGATCCCCCAAGGTACGAGTTCTTGTATGGACTGATAGCTGATTTGATTTGATAACTATAGAGAAATTGTTCCGTTCTCAGTGATAAAGTGCAAGACCGCTGGTATCAAGGTCGTCATGGTCACCGGCGATCAACCTGTGACAGCCGCGGCCATTGCCCGACAAGTCAACATTTTCGATCCGAACGTCGAAACCGTCAACGAGATTGCTGAGAGACTCAAAATTCCCCTTGAAGCCGCTATGGACAAGAGCGATGCTATTGTTATTCACGGAGATTTGATCACTGAGGCTATGAAGGAGGATGAAACGCTCCCTGAGAGTGAGAGAGGAAAGCGGCTCGCGTCATGGTTATCCAAGCCACAAATCGTCTTTGCTCGTACGTCCCCAGCTCAGAAGCTTATCATTGTTCAAGGATGCCAAAAACTCGGTCACATCGTCGCTGTGACCGGTGACGGAGTCAATGATTCGCCAGCTATCAAAAAGGCTGATATCGGTGTTGCTATGGGAATCACTGGCTCAGACGTCGCGAAAGACGCAGCTGATATGGTGCTTTTAACCGATGATTTCTCCGCGATCGTCGTTGGAGTCGAAGAAGGTCGTAAAATTTTCGATAACTTGAAGAAATGCATTACTTATGCCCTGACTTCAAATATCCCTGAGCTCGTTCCATTCATTGCCATGGTCATCATCGGCCTTCCAGTCCCACTCTCAACGATCCTAATGCTCTGCATTAACTTGGGTACCGATCTGTTCCCAGCCTTCTCCCTTGCTTGGGAGGAAGGAGAGCTCGATATCATGACAAGACCTCCTCGACCAAAAACCGACCACTTGTTCACCGCGAGAATGATAACGACCGCTTATTTCCAGATGGGCGCCCTTCAAGTCTTTGGCGCTTTCTTATGCTATTTCTACGTGTTGAACGACTTCGGATTCCCGCCTCTCTCCTTGATCAATCTGCAATACAGAAGTGGGCTCTCGTCTCGTAACACCGACACCTTTGACCCATTTCGACCTGACCTCGGAAACTCGTTTGTGGGGTCTTTATGTGACAAAACTGCTGATGGGCCCTACAGTATTGACAAAGATGCTGCCGGTGGCTTATACCAGCCTATTGACTGGCTTTACCTCAATAACGCGCTCCAAGACTTGAGAAACGTATTTATTGAGTGTGATGGACAGGGTGCAGTGCGCGAGGCCCTCACCTGGGGCGAGTGTCGCATTAACCAGCTCAGTGCGGTGACGAACTTACCAATTTGCTATAGCACTGAAGCTCTCAAGTACGCTCAAACCAGCGTTTTCTTCGGAATCGTCTTCTGCCAGTTCACGAATCTCTTTGCTTGCAAGACCAAGAAACTTTCATTGTACTACCAAGGAATCAGAAACAGTATGAACTTCGCTGGACTCGCCTCTGAATTGGTGCTGACTTTCTTCTTATCGGGATGGATATTCATTTTCAGAGGGTTCGGTTCTCGTGATGTTATATTTTTCCACTATGGTCTCGCTGCAATACCATTTTCGATTTTGCAGCTGATTATAGACGAGTTTAGGAAGAGTTTAATCAGAAGAGATGACTCTGAGGCAGTTAGAAGGAAGTTGGGGAAACCTGGTATTTCAGAAATTCGTACTATTAAAACATAGCAGAATGAGAATAGGAAGCTGATTTTTGCATCGAGTGTACATGATTAGTGTATATTTTTATCCTCTTATTCGTTGACTGGATATGAGTAAAGTTCCATACAATATTTTATGGAAAGTGAAGAAGTCAATTTGAGAATATTTTGAGAGTAATGGTTAAATGAAGTGACTTGCTGCATAATTCATAATGAATGTTCTATGCTTGAGAACTTTTCCTTAAATATTTTCATATTAACATGAACTACGGGGTTTTGATTGGAGAATTTCTAGCGTTAGATGATAGGTCTTCATTGCCGCAAATAACTTCTGACAGTACAAAATTATAAATTTGCTGTAATTTCCTACTCTCGCCTTCGATGGAGCTTAGTGATTCACTTGGGTTTCAGGTTTTCAGTGAGATTCATACAAAGGATTGAGCGCTAGGCTGACTAGAAAATTTTGAAGAGTTTTATAAGGTTGGTAGCAGTCAATGCAAATTTCGCATTTCGAGGCTTTTTTAAAGTGAATAAAGTTTTATTACTCAATTTATGTGAGTCTACAATTCTCTAAACTTAAAGAGAAAAACAACGAATGTGAGCACTTTTATTAGAAATGGAATTAAATACAAAAGTGGATTCAAGCAGATAATTTTACAAGCTTTGAATGTCTTCTGAATAAGGGGAGGATTGCATGAAAAATCCAGAAAATTATCTTTATATCGCATTACCTTGCTTCTATCCTTTTAACATATACTTCAGGATATAAAGACAATTTTTTCTATTAGACTTTTCGCCACTAAGACCTGTTAGATCCATACAAAAATCCGACTTCTCACAAAAAAAATTACTTACCCATTATTTTGGTTGACTCTAATTAGTTTTCAACAGCAGATCATCCAATTTCCTACGATAAGACTCCTTTCCAAGGAAATGGGGTTACATGAAAAGTACACCCTTCCTTGGTATTCTTTCATCTTTTATAAAACGTTTTTAATATAATAGCATTTCAAAACTTGTCTAATTTCACCCCTTTTCTTCGCCCAATAGCACATTCCCCTGAAATAAATACCTTTCTTTTGAGTTTTATCATGCTCATTTTATAATTACTCCTTTCTCTAAGGAAACCACCACAACCTCTTTTAATCTCATCATCTTACCCAAAGTCAATAAATTAATTATCACAGGCATATAATCTCAGCTGCTCTAGTCATTAAGGATTTCTAACGTCGAATTAGACGCTCTAAAGTGGACTTGACTGCACATAATCTTTCAAAGACGGGTTGATTTGGATTGGTAAGTATTTAATTCAGTTGATCTTTGAAACTGAATCTTTATTATAATTTCTTTTGAAACTAATTTGAAGCTTATGTCAAAGAGAATAAGCTTTCGAACAGACCAAATCGATGTAACCTCATCTCTCCGCTTCTTCACATGATCTAACCGTCTTCATCAGTACAATAAGCTGCTCAAACAGCGAGAAGAAAAAGCTAAAAAGCAAGCAATAGAGCAGAACCCTTTCCTTCTATGTATTTTTCCCTCCCACCACCCTCCCTCATTTTTTTAGCCAATCCACGCACAGATACTGAGCTCTATAAGCAATTCTACAAATTTGACGCTGAAGTATGCGACCTATCCCCTTAATATCCTCATCATTTGCATTTCTTAACATTATAGGCTGAGTTAACCGAGTTCGCACTTCCAAACGACGCAAAAAACATCGGTTCTCCTCAAAAAGGCGTTCAAGCGTCCTCTATTTCTCACAAAGCGTCTCGGTTTGAAGAGAAGGTGGGGTCTGGCTATTCAATGAACCAGAATCTCATGTCTTCTCAGGAGTCACTTCACAAAAGCTCCTATGACGCTCAGAACGAAGACGTAAACCATTGCCGTTTTACTAATTTAACCTGCCTTGAAAACTTCAGCAAGTCGAAGAGGAGGAAGGAAGAATCCAGCCTTACACCAAAAGCGTCTTGAACATGTTCTCTGAGAGCGCCCTCAAGCCAAAGCACAAACTGCAGGACGCGCTGTTCTTCACAAAAGAAGTCAAGGATTATCTCGCGCAAATTAAGACTGGTGAAGAAGCGATTGCCTTTTTCGCGAAATACGGAAATTCAACTCCCATCAAATTCATTAACTGTGAGAAAGTCATCACGTCGCTGAAGGTCTTCAGACCGTATGACCTCGTCGTCATTCCGCATAAAGAGCTTGGAGATTTGAACAAAAATGACTATTACACCGTCTCAGCGAATGGAATTGTCCATGTGTATACAGAAAAGCGAAGAGACAGACACTCACGTAACCCACTTCCATTGCTATGTATTCTAACACACTATTAGATGAAGAAAGCGATGTTTCAACCGAATTCATTTCTCTGACCCGTTTCATGCACGAGTCCAAGATGTTCGACATCGTCTCCAAGATCGACTTCTTCAAGAACTTTACCACTGGCAAAATCTTCAAAATCTGGAGATTGAACGTCCGATACCGCCTCTACTGCCAGACCAGGAAGAAACTCATCCGGGAAGTCTACTTCGCTAAACCGCGCTTCGCGCCTGAGCTTCTCGAGATCAATAAGCTCACTTACGACTTCCAGAACGCGCAGACTGTGTTCGTTGCGCAGAACAAGAGCTGGGACCCAGAAGAGTTCAAATCTGACCAGAAGAAGGTGAAGCAAGACGCTGGAAAGACCTACGATGCCATCGTTGAGAAGATAATGGTGATCGTTGAATCGCTCGTCAGAAAGATGAAAGACATCAAAATTGATAATCCCAACGAAATCGATGAAGCGCAGCTCGGAAAGCCAACCAAGGCGAAGCCTATGGTCCAGATTAAGAAAGAAGAGCAGGAAAGAAAGCTCAGATTGAAGCTCGCAAGACTTGACCAAAGCATGCTCGGGAACATGGTTCGATTGGTCGATTACATGATCCTTGAGAACCTGGTGAAGATGAATCACGTGTCTATGGACACGCTGAGCAGAGAGATCCATAGCCAGGAGAGAAAGAGCGGAATGTTCAAGATATCAGTCCAATTCGGTCACCAGAAAGACGAAATGACCTTCTCGCCAGGACAAGATGAAATCGTGAATCTTTTCAAGAACATCCTGGAAGAAATGGTGAAAACCATGGGAAAGGTCACTCGTATGGAAGGAAACGTCGTCGATGACCTCATTCGCCATATAAGAAGACCTGACATTCAGCAGATTATCCTCCAGTCCAGAGAATACAACCACTTTAGAACTAAAATCCTCGATAAAGTTGAGCAGGACTTTGAGGACAGCAACCGATACGTCGTAGCAAACTATGAAAAATGCAGAGACGTCAACGAGTATCATCAGAGATGGAACAAGGAGGATTTCGTCAGAGAGCCTCACACTTTCTTGGAGCTTAAGGCAGAGTTCGAGAAACTCGTCCAATACAAGAGAATGATGAAAGCTAGCATTAGAGACCATACCGAAGGTATCCTGTACCTCGATGGACCCGCGCTTAACAAAAGACTCATGCAATCTGTCAACCAAGCACTTGAGGAAGTAAAATCTCTCAGTTACAAGATGATGAAAGAAAAGGCCGCTGAAACCAACAAGAACTTTTCAAACGCTGTTGTATCATTGGAGAAAGACCCCAAGACGCTCAGCGCCTATGCCGAATTCATCGAAAGCTTGAACGACGCGATCGAGAATAAACCGAAACTTGAAGAGGCGAAGAGAGAGGTGGAGGAAATGCACGTGCTGCTTAAGAGAATGGAAGATACCCAGAAAATATTAACAACTAACGACGCTGTTACTCTTGAAGAAATCCAAAATGAAAGCAAAAAGCTCGAGGAGCTTATCATCTCCGCGAGCGAGTTGAAGAGAAACAAGAAGGAAGAAATGGTGCAATCTTTAGATAAGAACAAGGAAACTCTCAGCGAGAGGATCAAAGGCACAATTGAAACGATTATCACGTCGGAGAAACTCACAAGCGATCAAACACCAATCAAGGACGCGATGAGAGAGCTCGATAACTTGAAAGCTCAAATTGAAAGAGCGAAAGAACAGAACAAGACTTACAATCATTATACAACGGTAATAATAAGCAGATTTATGATGAAATCTAACATTTTCTCCCACTCTTTAGCTTATGATTGAAGGAAAGCCTCCAGGACCGAACAAAGAGTTAAACGATCTCGAGAATAAGTTTGCTGATCGTAGAAAAGTGTGGGAAAACACTCAGAAATTCGATATCCAATACAACGAGTGGCTCAATAAAAACTTCAAGGAATTGGACGTCGAGCAGATCGAGAAAGATATGAAAGCCTATGAAAACGACTGCATTCAGTTGAGAATTAAATTCCAGTCGATAAGCAAAGGCGGTAAAGACTCTGTTCTCGAATCTTTGACTGCCAAGGTCGGCTTTATCTCCGAGCTGAGACCGATCATCTCCTCCCTTGGTAATAAGGATCTGAGAGAAAGACACATGGATAAGATCTTCGGACTTATCGGCCAAGTCACGAAGAAGGTTTTCACACTCAAGGAGCTCATAGCTGACGGAATTAAAGAGTTCAAAGACCAAATCGCTGAAATATCAGGTACTGCGTCCGGAGAAGCTCAGATTGAGGAGCAACTCAACGGCATCAGATCGAAGTGGGCTGAATTGTCTTTCGTTGTGAATAAATACAGAGACGCAAATGACAAGTTTATCGTCGCTCAAGTCGATGAGGTTATCCAAGCGCTCGATGATAACCAATTGACCATTCAGACTCTCTTGGGAACGCGATTCGTTGCTGGTATCCGCAGTCAGGTAGAAGAATGGCAGAACAAACTCGCTTTGATTGCTGATGTTATCGATGAATGGCTGACTTGCCAGCGACAGTGGATGTACCTCGAGAATATTTTCGGCGCTGAAGATATTCAGAAGCAATTGCCTGAAGAAGCCGCGAAATTCAGTCAAGTTGACAAGTTTTGGAGAGATCTGATGATGAAAGCCTTCAAAAAACCTCTCGTTCATGATCTCTGCGCGAACGAAGAAGTGCTTAAGAAACTCCAGCATAATAACAAAGTCCTTGATAGTATCCAGAAGTCCCTCGAGAGTTATTTGGAGAAGAAGAGAGCTGCCTTCCCTCGTTTCTATTTCTTATCCAATGACGAACTCATTGAAATTCTCTCCCAGACACGAAATCCACACGCCGTCCAGCCTCATCTTAGAAAATGTTTCGACAACATCAACAGAGTTGCTTTCAGCGACGTTGAAGAAAGCAGAGAGATTATCGCTATGATCTCAGCTGAGCCAGAAACGGAGCCTGAACGCGTTCCTTTCTCGAAATCGGTTATGGCTGAAGGCGCAGTCGAGTTTTGGCTCTTTAATATCCAGGAGATGATGATTCAGACACTTTATGATATTACAAAGAAGGCTCACCAGGAATACCCAGCGAACGGACTCGAAAGAAACGATTGGCTCTTCCAGTTCCCAGCTCAGTCGATCTTGGTTGTTGATTTGATCATGTGGACCGCGAACTGTGCTTCTGCAATCTCGGAGATGAAGCAAAACTCAAATGCCGTCAAAGAGTTCCTTGAATTCTCAAAGAAACAAATCACGGGAACAGTCTCATTAGTTATGAATGAATTGACCACAGCACAGAGAACCTTGCTTGGAGCGTTGATCGTCTTGGATGTCCACGCCAGAGACGTCGTCCAACAGCTTATCGAAAACAAGATCGAGACTCTTGAAGCGTTTGATTGGACCAAGCAGTTGAGGTACTACTGGGAAACCGACGTCGATAACTGCGTCGTGCGCCAAACAAACACGAAATTCATTTACGGGTATGAATACCTTGGTAACGGTCCCAGACTGGTCATTACTCCCTTGACTGATAAATGCTATATCACGCTCACCTCTGCTCATCACCTTAACTACGGAGGAGCACCTCAAGGCCCAGCAGGTACTGGAAAGACTGAAACCACAAAAGATTTGGCCAAAGCGCTTGCTATCCAATGTATCGTCTTCAATTGCTCTGACACCCTCGAATATAGAACTATGGGAAGATTCTTCAGCGGTCTCGCTCAGGGTGGCGCATGGGCATGCTTCGACGAGTTCAATCGTATTGATATTGAAGTGCTTTCCGTCATCGCCCAGCAAATCATGACCATCCAAAACGCCATTAGAGCCAAAGTCGATGAATTCTTCTTCGAAACCTCCATTATCCCATTGAACCCGAGATTCGGTGTCTACATTACAATGAATCCTGGTTACGCCGGTCGTACCGAGCTCCCTGACAACCTTAAAGCCTTGTTCAGACCAGTGTCTATGATGATTCCCGACTACGGACTTATCGCAGAAATCATTCTTTTCTCTGAAGGGTTCACCAAAGCTCACTCTCTCGCAAGGAAAATGGTCCAGCTCTACAAGCTTTCCTCTGAGCAACTCTCGAAGCAAGATCACTACGATTTCGGTATGAGAGCCGTCAAGTCTGTGCTCGTCATGGCCGGTTCGCTCAGACGTCAAAACCCTGATCTCTCTGAAACCGTCGTACTTATCAGAGCCATGAGAGACTCCAACGTTCCAAAATTCTTGGCTGACGATCTTCCATTGTTTACAGGTATCATTGAGGATCTTTTCCCAAATGAAGAGGTGCCTTTCGTTGATTACGGTAACCTCAAAATGGCAATTGAACACCAGCTGGAGCAGAGAAAGTACCAAAAGCCTGACATGTACGTCAAGAAAATTATCCAATTGATGGAAACGATCATGGTCAGACACGGAGTGATGCTGGTCGGTGTCACTGGCACTGGAAAAACGACTTGTTATGAAATCCTTGCGAAAGCTATGGGACAATTGCATGATGAAGGTTCAAAGAATTTCTATCACAAGAAAGTCGATCAATACGTCCTGAACCCCAAGGCCGTCACGATGAACGAGCTCTTCGGTTTCGTTAACGTCCTTACTAACGAATGGACTGATGGTATCGTCGCTGATATCGTTCGAAGAGCCGTGCAGGACGAGTCTGATAACAAAAAATGGATCGTTTTTGATGGTCCTGTCGATGCGGGCTGGATCGAAAACATGAACACCGTGCTTGATGACAACAAAATGCTCTGTCTTCCTAACGGCCAACGTATCAAGCTCCCATCAACGTTCACTATGATGTTCGAGGTGCAAGATCTCGCTGTTGCTTCTCCCGCTACAGTCTCTCGTTGCGGTATGGTCTACCTGGAAACCGTGCACCTTGGATGGCAACCATTATTAGATACCTGGGCTGCTAGTTTGGCTGTCAGAGAAACAACAACGACCAAAGACGGCGAGGTGGTCCCACAACCTTGGATCAAGACCGTCGTTGAGAAACTGAGAGGTTATTTGAAGGACGGTCTGAGCTATATCAAAGACTATGGTAAAGAGAAAGTTCCTGCAGTCCACTCGAATCTCGTTCAATCTTGCTTATCTCTCTTTGATACGATGCTCGGATTATATAAGGCAAGTTGGCCTCCTCATGTGACCCCACCTGAGAAGGAATACAGCGACTCAGTTACACTTATCATGATTTTCTCGCTGATTTGGTCGCTTGGAGCGAACCTTGACGACCACACTAGAGTCGCTTTCGGCCACTTTTTGAAAATGAAGCTCATGAGCACCTTCACGAACTTCCCATTCGGAGAGCTCTACGACTTCTACGTCGATTTCGGCAGCAAGTCATTCAAGCACTGGAACGAGCAGGTCCCTGAGTTCCAATTCGACCCTAAAGTGCCTTATTTCAACATCCTTGTGCCCACCAGCGACACCGTTAAATATAAATTCTTGGTGAAGAATCTGTGCTCTAACGGCAGAAACGTCCTCATTACCGGTGAGACCGGTGTCGGTAAGTCCGTCATCGTTCAGGACTTCCTCAAAGGACTTGATGAGAAGAAATACGTCTCTGCATCCATCAATTTCTCAGCCCAAACCTCATCGCTTAATGTCCTCGACATCTTCCACAGTAAACTCGAAAAGAAGAACAAATCGCTTCTTGGTGCACCAGCTGGCAAGAAAATGATCATGTTTATCGACGATATTAACATGCCTCAGTTGGATAGATACGGTGCTCAGCCTCCAGTCGAGCTTCTCAGACAATCAATTGACCAGGGCGGTTTCTACGATCTCAAAAAACTGAACTTCAAGAGAGTTCAAGACTGCCAATACATCGCCGCTTGCGCGCCTCCTGGTGGTGGTAGAAACGCTGTCTCACCAAGACTCTTCCGTCACTTCAACATGATGTGGCTTCCAACGCTCTCCCAAGCCTCCATGGAGCTTATCTTCACCAGTATCCTCAAAGGTTTCTTGGCTGGTAGTGACGTAAATGGCCTGGATAAATGGGCGAACGAAATCGTGAAATCGAGCGTCAAGATCTACCAAAACATCACTCAATTCCTTCTCCCGACCCCTACGAAGAGTCATTACACCTTCAACTTGAGAGACTTGTCAAAGGTTGTCCAAGGTATCCTCCAAGTCGACTATGAACATATCCCTAACAAGGAAATCCTCGTTGAACTTTGGATCCACGAGGTCAGCAGAGTCTTCTACGATCGTTTGGCCGAAGAAAAAGACAGAGACTGGTTCTTCACGCAGATTGAAGACCAGCTGAGAGACAACCTTGACAGCGGTGATCTGAAACGCGACGATTTCAGACACACTCTGTTTGGTGACTATGCGAATAATGAAAGACAGTACAAGAAAGTCACAGATAACTTCGCTGAGCTCGCTGCTAAATTCGATGATTATCTCACGCTCTACAACGCAAAGAACACGAAATCAATGAACTTGGTGTTCTTCAAGGATGCTTTGGACCATCTATCACGAATTATAAGAGTTCTCCGCCAGCAAAGAGGTAATGCGCTGCTGATCGGTGTCGGCGGTTCAGGACGTCAGAGTTTGACTCGTCTCGCAGCCTCGATAAGAAACTATGACGTGTTCCAGATTGAAATCACGAAGAACTATAAGGATGTTCAGTTTAAGGACGATCTCAAGAAGCTTTTGAAAATTGCTGGAGCTCAGAACCAACCTGTCGTGTTCCTCTTCTCTGACACCCAAATCGTCAAGGAGTCATTCCTTGAGGACATCAATAACTTGCTGAACACTGGAGAGGTACCAAATCTGTGGGCTCCTGAAGATATGGAAGGAATTATCAGCGATGTGCGACCTCTTGCCAAAGAAGCCGGCAAGATCGACGCTAGAGATGTTATCTACCAGCACTTTGTCCAACTCGTTAGAGAAAATCTCCACATCGTCCTCACCTTCTCGCCGGTCGGAGATAAACTCAGAAATCGATGCAGACAGTTCCCATCGGTTATCAACTGCTGTACGCTCGATTGGTTCGATCGTTGGCCTGAAGAGGCGCTGCATTCCGTCGCTGAGAGAGAATACAGAAAGGAAGGCGAGAAACTAGGCATCATGAAGTTCAAGGACCAATTGGCGACGCTTTCAGTCGAAATTCACTCAACAGTGACAGAGTTCTCAGGCAAATTCTACTCAGAGCTCCGAAGAAGAACATACACCACCCCAACGAGCTACCTTGAGCTCTTGAGACTGTATCAATCGATGCTATCGAAACAGTTGAGCATTCTTCCTCTCAAGATCCGAAAATATACTGTCGGTATCGAAACACTGAACGAAACAAATGCCGTGGTTGCTGAACTGCAAAAGAAAATTATCGAATTCCAGCCGATCCTTGATCAAGCGGCGAAGGAGAATACCGCCTTGATGGCAGAGCTCGAGGTTAAAACTGCAGAAGCTTCTGAGCAAGAGCTGAAATGTAAGCAAGAAGCCGATGAAATCCAAATTGTGGCTGATGAGGTTAACGAACTGAAGGAAAGTTGTCAGAAAGAACTCGATGAAGCGCTTCCAGCTTTAGAAAAAGCCAAAAAAGCCGTTAAAAACATCAACTCAGCCCAGATATCCGAAATGAAAGGTTTCTCGAAGCCACCCGCACTCGTCCAAATCGCCATGAGCGCCGTTTGTCTTCTCATTTACAAAAACAAGAAGAAAGAAAATTGGGATGACGCGAAGAAGCTTCTCTCTCAGATGGATTTCCTCGATCAGCTCACTGAATTCCAAGGAGACACGCTTCCTGAATGGGTCCTTGAGAGACTTAGGTCGGAGTATCTCGCCAGACCTGACTTTAACGAGAAGTCAATGATGTCGGTCTCTCAGGCCGCCACAGCGCTGGTCATTTGGGCCCAAGCAATAGATAAGTTTGCCAAAGTGAAGAAAATCGTCGGACCAAAAGAAAAGAAACTTGCTGAGGCAGAGAAGAAACTTAATGAAGTTACCACCGAGCTCAAGAAGAAGCAAGCCGCATTACAAGAGGTCAGAGACAAAGTCGCCGCGCTTCAAGAGAACCTCATCAACTCTCAAAAGAAAGCGCAATCGTACGCAAATCAGCAAGAAACTGCCAAAAAGCAACTGGTTAGAGCCGAGAAATTGGTCGCTGGACTCGGCTCAGAGTCAGAACGTTGGAAAGTGACTGTCAAACTGCTTGAAGACGATAGTTCCAACGTCGCGGGTAATATCATCGTTGCGGCAGCGGTTATCTCCTATCTCGGCCCCTTCACCTCTGAATACCGCTCTCAAATGACTGATATTTGGGTAAAGCGCGCCAAAGAACTTAAGATCCCAATTTCTGATAACTTCAACCTCGAGAGAATTTTAGTCGAGCCGATTCAACTCAGAGAGTGGCAGACACTTGGACTCCCAGCCGATCAGCTCTCCACTGTAAATGGTATCATGATCTTCAACTGTCGCAGATGGCCGCTGATCATCGATCCTCAAGGACAAGCGAATCGATGGGTGAGAAACCTCTACAAAGACACTAAGCTCCAAGTGATCAAACTGAGCGAGCCCAACTATCCTCGTACGTTAGAAAACGCTGTGAGATTCGGACAGCCCGTCCTCCTCGAAAACGTCGAAGAAACGCTTGATCCAACTCTGGAACCTGTGCTCTTGAAACAAGTTTTCACTAGAGGTATGCAGCAATTGCTTAAGATGGGAGACCAGGAAGTTCCTTACAATCCGGAGTTCAAATTCTTTGTCACCACGAAGATGCCGAACCCACATTATCTCCCTGAAATTTGCATCAAAGTCACGATTATCAACTTCACGGTCACTTTAGCCGGTCTCGAAGACCAACTTCTCGCTGAAGTCGTGAAAGTAGAACGTCCTGAGCTCGAAGAAAAGAGAGGCGAATTGATCGTTCAGGTACTCATTGCTTAGCCTAATAGCCTTGATTAATTGAATTTCCATTTAACTCACAGATCAGTGAAGATAACAGACAGCTCGCTGAGCTCGAAAACCGTATCCTCGAGCAGATCGCCCAGGCAGCAGGATCGAATATCTTGGTAATCATGATTTTTGTGGCTATTATATCTAATTTAATTTCTCTTCTCAAATCAAATAGAATGACGATGAGCTCATTAACACTCTGGACGCAAGTAAAATCACATCTCAGACTATCAACCAGCGAATGGAGCAATCAAAGGTCACTGCTGAGGAAATCAACACTGCTCGTGAGAAATACAGAGGCGTTGCAAAGCGAGGTTCAATCCTTTACTTCGTTATCGCTGATCTTGCGCTTATTGACCCAATGTACCAATACTCGCTCGAATTCTTCATCAAACTCTTCAAAAAACGTTTAATCTCTGCTCCTAACCCACCTGAACTGCAAGAAAGACTGAAAGCGCTCATTGAAGACATTACCCGCTCTTTCTATACCAATATTTGTAGAGGTCTCTTCGAAAAGGACAAACTGCTGTTCTCTTTCCTTATCACTGCCAAAATTGGTATAGTCGAGACCAAAGCGCTCAATAATAAAGAATGGAACTTCTTCCTTCGAGGTCCTTCTGTCGAGTCCAAGAAGCAAGACGAACCGCCAGAATTCATTGACGCTAAACGCTGGAAATCGATTCAAGGACTCGAAGTTGTCCATGTCAACTTTATGAAAATTACCGAATCGTTCAAGGATTACACAGACGGCTTGATGTGGAAATACATCGTTGAGGACGACGATCCTATCAACCTCGAATTCCCTAAGAAATACCAAGAGTCTCTCTCCATGTTCCAGAGGATGCTCGTTTTGAATGTTCTCCGCCCTGAAAAACTCATCCTTATGGTCAAGAAGTACGTCGCTGATACTCTCGGCACGATTTTCACCGTGAGCCCTGCGTTCGATCTGAAAGAAGCCTACCAGGACACTTCTAGCACGACTCCTATCATCTTCATTCTGTCCCCTGGTGCCGACCCTATGAACTACCTCAAGAAGCTCGCAGAAGAGCTCGAAATGGACGGACCAAGATTCCATCCTCTGTCACTCGGACAAGGACAAGGTCCCGTCGCAAAGGAAAAGATTCTGGCTGGTAGAAGAAACGGAGACTGGGTCTGCTTGCAAAATTGCCACTTGGCTGCCAGTTGGATGGACGAGCTCGAAAGACTTCAGGAAACCCAGGTTGAAAGCGAGACTCATCCTGATTTCCGTCTCTGGCTGACCTCAATGCCAACGAATAAATTCCCTGTGCCTGTCCTTCAGAGCGGAATTAAGATCACTAACGAGCCGCCAAAGGGACTGAAAGCTAATATTAGAGGTACGTTGAATGATATCTCCGAGAAAGAGTATGAGAGCTCTCCTAAACCCTACGAATATAAGAAATTGCTCTTTGCGCTCGCTTTCTTCCATGCTGTTATCCTCGAAAGAAGAAAGTTCGGAGCTATTGGTTGGAATATCCCTTACGAATGGATGAACTCTGACTTCGAGACTTCACACAAACAACTAAGAGTAAGCCTATAATTATTTCGAAAATCACGTATTAATTCTCATAATTAACTAGCTCTATCTCGAAGACCCTACAGCTGAGGTTCCATACCAGACTCTCAAGGTCCTTGTCGCTGAAATCAACTACGGTGGTCGTGTGACCGACGATAAGGACGTCAGACTCATTAACTCGCTGTTGACGAAGTATTTCAACCCAGAAGTCATGAATGAGGACTACAAATTCTCTCCTGGAGGCGAATACTACGCGCCACAACCTGGCACGCTCGATGAAGCCAAGAACTACGTTGCTGGTTTCCCTGTTGAAGATGACCCTGAGGTCTTCGGACTTCATCGCAATGCGAATATTACCTTCCAGCAGAAGAACGTCCGTGAGTTCCTTGACACATTGCTGCAAGTTTCACCAAAAACCGCTGATGGAGGTGCAGCTGGTGTGTCTAATGATGACTTAGTGGCTAGATTGGCCGAAGATATTGAGCGAAGACTTGAAGCTGAAATTGAGTACAATAAAGAGGAAGGCGGCTCGATGAACGTGTTCAGAAACCAAGAGATCGTGAGATTCAATAAATTACTCAGAGCGATGAAGAGAACGCTCAGCGATCTGCAAAAGGCTATTAAAGGTCTCGTTGTTATGTCCATTGAACTTGAAGACATGTATGTTTGCTTCTTGAACAAGAAAGTTCCTGAAAATTGGACGAAAGTTGCTTACTTGTCGCTGAAACCGCTGGGTTCGTGGGTTAACGATCTTGTTGAAAGATTCAAGTTCATGAGAGACTGGGCAAAAGAGCCTCCAAAGACTTACTGGCTTCCAGCGTTCTTCTTCCCTCAAGGTACATCTTTCATAGATTCACAAAAAAAGCTTACATTCCTATCTAATTAAACTAGGTTTCATGACAGCAGTATTGCAGACTTACGCTCGTAAAACGAAGATTCCTATTGATACTCTCCTCTTCAAGACTGAGGTCCGAAAAATTAAAGCCAACGAAATAGCTGAATCACCTGAAGATGGTAAGCATCGAGTTAATTTTCAACGTTTTAAGATATATTTTTCGATTAGGTGTGAACATTCATGGTCTCTACCTTGACGGTTGCAGATGGGATTCTAATTCTGGTATGCTTGCTGAAGCTGAGAAAGGACAGCTCTTTGATGCAGTTCCTGTTATCTGGTAACGATCTCACAGCCCCTTTAGAAATTAATTAATAATTCCATAGGCTTGAACCTGTTCAGATCTCTAACTACAATGCAGATGACTGCTACAAATGCCCGCTGTATAAAACCTCCGACAGAAGAGGTGTGCTCTCGACGACAGGACATTCTACCAACTTCGTTCTGTACATTGATTTGAAGACTGATCTGGAGCCTGTCCATTGGGTGAGAAGAGGAGTTGCATTGCTATGTATGCTCGATGATTAAGAAAGGCCTTCAGTTTTCTTTATTTCATTTTTTTTCCATTACGAAATCAGATTAAGGATCTAATTTTGACAAGAAAATTTTAGAAAAAAGCTTAAATTGTCTGATTGTTCTATATTCGATGTATCGCCTATGTATTTTCTAAGAAGATGATATCAAGAATTCTAAATACTCAATGCATAAGGCAAAAAAAGTCAATTTTTGTTTGTTAATTAGCTTGATTGAAATAGAGTCGTATTGAATGAATTAAGTACTCGACAAAAAGTATAGAGTTTGAAACGAAAAAGTGAAGATATAAATTAAACAGCAATGGAGATTTTTTCCTTCGCTTGCAGTTAATACTCAGTCGTCATGTGTTGGATGTGTTGGATGTGTTGGATGTGTTGGTATCTTGAAACCACCTATTCAGAGTTAGTTTAGCAACGGAAGATTGAAACTAAAAGAAAAAGAGAAGTTTTGGCGGATATCAGTCAGCTCCAATTTTTTCGTCATGTGCTTTCCCAGATATTTTATCCAGGAAGCTCAATGTATATTAAAATCATCAGTGGAAAAAGATAATTGCGGAGAGAATCTCGCAATTTAGCAGAAGAGCTTTACCTTTTCATGAGAAGTGGCTCTTGATGCTTGGTTGAGCGGCTTAGAATTGGAGTGGCTGAGGGATTTCGCCACGGATCCGCTTCTAAGCCGAAGATTTCTTTTGAAAATTAGTTTTTGGAAATTTTTATTAAAGTGGCAATGAGAAAAGCTTAAATAGGGGTGAATTTCAAGCAAATTTGAATGCCAAAAGTGAGTTTGAATTTTAGAGAGGGAAAATGGACAAATAAGGTATTTTGAGAGTATTACGAAGTAAAGTTAGGATTTCTGAGAGATGGATGTAGTTCTGAATCTAAGCGCAGATTAAGGAGAAGATGATGAGATGAAGGTGGTTGATGGGTGTAATGAAAATTCTAGAAAGCTGCTTTCTTTAATTGCTGATTTAGATTCTCAACAAGGATTGAATAGGTGATAATCTCGTCGAAAGATTGAAGTTTTCTTCGAATGATACGAAGAAAAGGAGGACCTGAATCTGAATTGATGATCTACCGTCCGGATTTGCTCGCGGGTGCTGCAGAATTCGTTCAAACAGGCCATGAGAGTGACATAAGAGAAATATTTGCGCTAATATCGGCTAAATATAACGAAACTTTTTCGTTATTTACATCTGATTCTAAATCCTCTTGTGACATCTATACAACTTCGGTTTCGCTACGAGAGACAATCATGGCTATGAGAGTAATGGATTCAAAACTGAATTTATCAGGTAATTGGAATGTAGGGTAGTCTGGATTGCACAAAATTCTCAATAAAAGCTGGTCATTAAAGTCAGAAATAATTAGAGGCCGAAAATCAGTTTCAAAATTCTCGAGTTTTTGCGAACACATCCAGTTGTTCTTGCATTTATTTACCGATGTCTTTTTATAGATAAGCCTTTCTCTAGCATCTGATTTCAAAATCTGCATCTCATTAAGCACATCGGTATCAAAATTCTTCAAAGACAATCAAAAAAGAAGATTTGAACATTTTAACCATAAGTTAACTTAGCAAACTAAATTGAACTAGCGAAGTGCGGGTGAGCTTGCTCTACCTACTGTCCAGAGAAGTCATTGTAAAAACTTAAATGCACCTAATTATCTTATTCACTTTGATGGTACGACACCTCCTGAGAGTAAACCACAATGATTCCAGAGAGCTTATGCATCCTCACAATGAAAGAAGCTATATTAATTCGTGCAAGAATGAAAAAAGCATAATAAAAACGTATTTACGTTGATCGTTTAACGATTAATTATTAAACTTGATATCCGAAATGCGCTGCTCATGGCAACGGGAACGGCTCTCAAGACAGGGTTTTTGAAGCAAAGTATTAATTCTATAGCAATTCTCTAAGAAATAAGTGTATGACTTGTCTAAACACCAACAACAAGCTTTCCCTCTTCCTTTTTGTAGGTCAAATACCTCATGTGATTAATATCAATATCATTATTTTCAAAAATTTAAACTCGATTCTGACATTCTACATGTGCTCTGTCACCTTTGATCGATTTCGACGTGTCTGAGAGGTGGGCTGGTGATGGCTTAGCTGCGCAAAAAGCGGGTGATTGCCTTAGTTTATGAATAAATAACTCAAATATTTGAATAAAACGGTTCTTATAAACTAATATTCAGATAGTTAGATTCGTTTTTAATTTTTTTTATATGGTATATAAAGAGACGCTTTTCAGTTCTTTATTATAAACGGAACATAATTTATACACAACAAGCAGCACAATCCATACAATGCCAGCGAAACGCGCCACTATAAACTCATCCATGGAGATTACAGGGAAGGGCGTCTCAGAATCTTCGTCTTGTATTTCTGAAGAGCTTGGACACCTTGCAGGTCAATCCAAAAAAATCGGCAAAAGAATAGCCAACAAAAGATCAAATCTGAAAGCAATCAGAGTGACAAAAGCCTCAAAACTTGGAAATACCAGGATCACGGAGTCCGCAGAAACCTCTGAAGCAAAGAATCAGATAAACAAAGGACAAGATGATAAAGATAGAGCTATGATAATGATGATTGAAGCCAACGTTAGATGCTTGGAGAATATGTTCAATCCTAACAAATCTTCAAAGAGTTTGCTTTCATCGCTAAACGATGCAGCCAGCAAACTGGATAGTTTTGATGGAAAAGAAGCCATGAAGTCGCGTGAAGAGCATATTCAACTCCTGTCTCAGATTGCCAGCGAGTTGCCAAGTCTCGAAATGATTTTCAGAAGCTCAATGGCACAAGCCAGATCAATGCTCGATGGCTTGAAAAACAATCTGTAGAAAATAAAAATAAAAAAACTCTTACTACCAGTTTTCAGTTTTGATCAATCTACTTGTGTTTGAATATCTAATGATCTATTGTTGAATTTTTTTAATGAAGCGTGCGCTTTTATATTAATTTTTTTTTTCAGAGTACTAAGTTGTGTAAATGTGATTTAACCAAATTGCTTCTGTGAAGCAACTTTCCTCAATACAATTAAAGGAAGTGAATGCAATGTCGGAGATAATTCGAGTTCAAGTTGTAGAAACTAAATGTCCTTCATATGATTTTGCTGGAAAAGACTTAGATTGAATTGCTTTGTCAGCCATACAAGTGCTGAATTGTTAACTTTGAAAAAGATCCACAGTGAAAGCCGATGTTAAAAGGAATGCCGACAAGCATTATTTGATGTGAACACATAACAGACTCAATATAGTAGCCAATGGAGGAAAAAAGTTTAGACAATTCTGAAAAGTCAATTTTGTTTCAGAATTTGGATTGTACAATATTACATTTCGAGCGGTCGTTAAATTCTTCGCAAAAATTACACTCTTGGGCCTGAACTTCACATTTTTAAATAAAGTTTGTATTTCGAAGCTCCAAAAACATGATTTTACAATTTAGACGATTTTAGCATATCTCAAGGCACACCTCAAGGTACTCATTGAAGATGTTTAGAAGCGCCAATAAATAGTAAGAAAAATATATTTCTCTCCATGCTTCCTAAGACAAATGAGGGCCAAATATACTTCAAAAATATCAAACACATTGTTTATTGAATGCACAATAATGTGACCTTACAATGGCAGCAAATAAATACACCAAAAGCTACCTATCATTAATAAGACTAACATTTTGATCACAGCAAGCTTTGTTATATGATTTTTATCACTTTCAAGTTAGTTATAGGGTAGCTTATCAAGTATTTTATTAATATCCTGAGAAGCGCTTCTGAAAGATGCTTTAAAGTCCAATATTCTTGAATTAACTTCTTGAGTAATTTTTGAGGACTCCCTTTCTAATGATTCAGCATTTCCTGGAGCTTTGTATGCAACTTCCTGAATTGCTTCAATCCATGAGAAAGTTGTGCATTTCGATTGGATAACATCTTCTAAGACTTTTACCTTCTCTTTGAGCTCATTGAGAACCGCCAAGTAACGGAGATCATCGTATTGTTCTGACTCGCTCTCTGTCTTACAATTGATCTCTGAATCGATGTTAAGATGCGAATTGCTTGAAATGGCCTCTTCTATCTTAGTTTGAACGTATTTTTCCTCCATCTCAACTTTTATTATCCTACTGTGAGTTGAACTAGTATTGAACTCGGGAGATTCTTGAGAAAGGCGCCCCTCAGACTTTTCTACGAAACTATGTTCACAAGAATTTTCTTGCGCGTCGAGAGTTGACTGGAGATAGGTATCTTCTTGACGGTTGGATGAGAGTGTGGCAAATTTTGCCATGAAACGATTCTTGACGCTTGATTCAGTCCTTCCAGACAGATGCTTTGCAATCAGAGTCCATTTGCGTCCATATTCCTTGAAAAACTTGAGTAATTGTTCGTCTTCTTCCTTTGTCCATTCTGTCTTGGCTATGCTTGGATTCAGCTTGTTCAAGTATCGATCTCGAATTTGTTTCCCAGTACGTGTGCCTCCCGCCAATTTTGAAATCAAAGTCCAGTTTTTGCCGTGCTCTTGGATAAGCTCCATAATTTGATCATCTTCCCACTTCTGCCAAGTGCGCCTTCCTTTCGATGATGATGATTTGTCTTCAAGGCTCTTTTTTGAGATTTTTTTGGAATGAGGTTGGAGTGAGTTCACTCCATCAGAGTCTGCAAGACCCGTTTTGTCTGCTAATGCTTTTCCTGTCTTTTCATCAGCATTATTTTCTGAGGTACCAGCTGATTGAAATTGGTTTAATGGAGGTAACAATATGCCCACATTTTGAAGAAGACGAGTTTCCTTTGGGATATTTGTATTCGTCGCAAAGGCATTCATTACATTTAGTCTAGCTATTATCTGAGCCATAGCAGAATGATTCAATAATCCTTGCGTGGATGGAGAGAATGTCCCATTGTGGAGTCCATAAGGACCACCTAAAAGAAAATCCTGGGATTTCTCGAGATTTGGAGCCAATAACTGAGCAAGATTAGTAGTGGTAGTAGGGATAGTTCCGCTCATTCCGGCAAGATATTGAAGGAGAGGGAGATTATCGTTCATCAATTGTTTAATAACGCAGAAATTATATAAATAATTGCACTGAAAAATGATTAAAATTACAGTAGCGCTGTCAAAGTTAATACCTGCCTCAAGTTTCGAAGAAATTTATATTAATTCTTTCTAATTGATTGTAGCAATTTAACGAGATGACTTAGATGAATAATTAATCATTTTAGAGGAACGTTCCTTGCTATACTCAGCATGAACCTCAATATCAGGTAGAATCGAGATATATAAAGTCCATATATTAGTTTTCCGCGTGTGATTTCATAATATCGCAATTCCTTAATTTAAAATTTCTAAATTGTGTATTTCCTAAATAGTCTCACTACCTCATGAACAACTGCTTCGAAGCTTCAGATATAGACTCCTTTAGGCTCCGACGCATATTTTATGCCTATACTGTCTTCTTTCCGGTTGTAATTATTATCTATCTGACAGAGATAAACCAGAATTTCGCGAAAAGTTGTGATTTAGTCTACTAATTACCATATCATCCTACTGACGAAACTTGAATATAAACATTGCACAATGGAGTTAGGTCAATGGAATAATAATTTTTTCAGAGCAGTTTTCCAAAGAGGAGAGAGCGTAGAATGAAGGAACTTATAAGTGACTGTGCAATACAAGTACTATTCTTATACTCGTGTCAGAGAGAAGTCTTAAAGAGGGGCAATGAGTTTTAATTCATCATTATATTCAATCAAATCAATATGGAAACCGCTCGACCGCTTATTTAACAGAGAGTACTTGTGGTTTCAAACTGAGATACTCCAAAATGCTGCTCCTAATAGCAATTTACCAGTTTTACTTCAGAATATCCCTTTCACGCGTAACGAAAGTATAAAATTAGATTATCTCACTTGATGACGAAAATTCTCCCTCTAACTTATCGAATCTACTTTGTGTCTGCAGATAGCCTGAGGCCTAGAGCTTAATTCGGCCGATGTCAGTATGGTTTTCAACTAAAGCTCTCCAAGATCCCTCAAAAAATTGTAGAAGGCTTTTTGAATTTCGGTTCCTTCTTTTTCAGGGTAAGAACGCAGTGCTTTTTATATTTCCAAGAGCTATTTAGGGAAGTTGGCGAAGGACGAGAAGCATTTGGAGCTTTATTTCAATCCCCTAACATTTAAACACGTCGCTATTTGGATTTAGAACTCTTATCTTATTTAGTTATGTATTGCCAATAATTTGTCAGTATTTCTAAGGAAATATGCATTTTTAATTTTGAAAAATGGGTGAAAGGTTTGAAGGAGCTTGAGCCCGAAATTCTTAGTGAATATTCCTCAAAAACATAAAAAAGAGTTTCTTCATTATCCTATCTGTAATGGAGACTAATGTGTGTAGTTTGAATATAATTTGTATCATAATTTGCTGCCTCCAGTTTTGATGCGTTTTTTTTCTGTTTATAATTTCAGTCAACCAAAAACTCATTCAAAGATAGGTCTATATAGTTTTATAAATTGAAATATGGATGGGCATTTGAACTAACTTTAAGTCGAAAACTAGCGACAGCTCGGATGGGAATTAATGTATTTTCTTTTATTTTTTTAAATTTTTTTTGAAGGCTGCAGTTCTCTCTGAAGCAGCAGAGTCCTCTTGTGAAATATTTACAGTAACAATCCAATACATTAAGGGAGCTTCTGTTCGATGATTATGAATTTATCAAGTTTGCTATTTGTTCGTCATATAAGAGAGAATTAATTTCTCTATACATGTTACGTTTATAAAGGCGTATAAAGGATGAGATTGTGAGTTTCCTCCAATCATATGTTCATTGTATTTGTCTGTCTCTCGTAATGATAGAGGTATTTTCATAGGCTAATGTTCCAAGTTCGATGATTTTAGAATCGGATTGAGCTTCCATAATGTTCGTTTCATTTATAATTATTTATCGCACTCCTCTGGTAATCCTTTTCAGATAGGTCAGGCTTTTTGAATGTCAACTGAAAAGAATTTAATGTTCGAATTAAAAATTTTTTGAATGATTACCTATCTTTTGTTTTATTTAATTCTGACATGAGAAATGTACAGGCTAATATCCTACCCAGATCTATCAAAGCCTGATCCAGCTTTTCGACCAACACCCTAAGACAATTTTCAGCATTTGAGCGCATTCCAGATTTGGTTGGTTCTCGGAAAGATATGTCTATTGAATTTAAAATGAACATTATGAAGGCCTTGATGACCCGAATTAAACAACGTAAGCCTGAGATTGGAGTGTCATAAAGAGCAACATCCTTGATCTCATTATGTAGGAGGACCGGTTTGGATATTGAAACTCATCAATTAAGATTTTATGCAGTCAAGGTGAAACAGCATCTAATAGAATCTGATAGAGATATAAGGCTCGGCATTGTTCGATTACAGACGTTGAAAAACAAAAATTCGAGTGTCTCTTTCCGTTTTTTGTTCGATGTCAGTGGATTGAACACCTTTTCCCGTGAAAAAAGCGTTAGAGTGAATCTAAACTAATTCGCAGTGAAAATATCGCAATTCTTATTTCCCATCCCATGATTCGGTTAATTTTGATGAGAGCATAGCACGCTGGGCCCAAGTTCGGATTTATTGAATTTTCAGCGAGTCATTTTTTTCAAACTGAAATTATCAGTTTGAAGAAGTATCAAAACAAACCGGAGTTTTTATTTAGCGGTAAATTACCGCAGCAGCAAGATATCGTTGATTAGATGATTCCAGTATTTAACAAATGCTTTAGCCTGTATATATACCCATTTTTAAAAATGAAATTGGTTCTGAATGGCGTGATTCACTGCACGTATGGTCGTCCATTGCCCTTGCCGTTATCTTATTCAATCCAGTTTTCCATCAAGTAGATTTCCCTCAAATTCTGAAAATATGCTGATATACTTTCAAACACTCACCTCAAAAGCCTGTTAGTTTGTATCTAACTCTATGGCCATGGTTTCATTCACAATTATCAACTTCTGCAGAATGAAAAGAGAATTTAGCAGAAAAGTTTTTCAAGCCAGATCATTTAATGTTTGAATTTCAAAGCTTATTCAACTAACAGCAAGAAAAAGAATTTGCTATAAAGAATTGAACGGTTAAAGTATTTAGTGAATAAATACCGCGAAAGCGAAATTAACAATTATTCACTAAGATGTAATATCGAGGGCAATGTAGCATTAAAAAAAATAATGAAACGACAATATTCCATTTCGGAAATTAATAAATTCCGAGCGATAGAGCTTTCCGCGGAATGATTACGGCTTTTTCTCTAGTAATCTGGTAGCATGCTAAGCAATTTATTAATATCCTGAGTAGCGCTTCGGAATGAGGCTTTGAATTCAGAAATGCCTGAATTGATTTCTTTAGTCATCTTTGAGGTCTCAGCATTTTCTGGAGCTTTGCAAGCAACCTCCTCAATTGCTTGAATCCATGAGGAAGCCTTGCATTTCGATTGAATAGTATCTTCTAAGACTTTCACTTTATCTTTGAGCTCACTGAGAAGATCTGAGAAATGGAGAACCTTTGACTCTTCTGGCTCGCTCTCTGTCTTGCAATTTGTTTCTGGCTCAGGTTTCATCTGGATGCTGTTAGAAATGGACTCTTCAAGCTTGGTTTTAGCACTCTCTTCCTCCATTTCAGTTTTAATCAAGTCTCCATTGGATATGCATTTCCCAATTCCTAAAATAGGAAGAGGGATTTCCTCTAATTTATCCATGCTACTGCGGGGCAAAGAAGTCTCAGAATCATCAAAAGATAATTGAGGATAGGAATCATCCCGCCGGTTCGATGAGTATCTACTCAAAGTGTAAGAACTCATCAATGAGTAAGACTTCATTATCTCGAGATTATTCATAATTGCATCGTGTTGAGGCAGCATCGGAGGCTGTGAATGAAGCATCTCGCCAAATTTTGACAGGAAACGATTCTTTACATTAGACTCGGTCCTTCCGGGCAAATATTTCGCGATCTGAGTCCATTTACGCCCATGTACTTTGAAAAGCTCAAGCAATCGGAGGTCTTCTTCCTTCGTCCATTCTGTCTTTGTTATGCTTGGATTCAGCTTGTTCAGGTATCGATCTCGAATTTGCTTCCCTGTGCGTGTGCCTCCCACCAACCTTGAGATCAAAGTCCAATTTTTGCCATGTTTCTGAATCAGCTCCATGATTTGATTATCTTCCCACTGCTTCCAAGTGCGGCGCGTTCGAGATGATAAAAATTCCTCTTCATGACTCTTTTTTGATATTTTTTTGGAGTGAGGTTGGAGTATCTTGACTTCTTCGAGGCCGCTAGGCTTATCAGTACCTATTAGAGCTTTTCCGGTCTGCTCATCATTTTTTCTGTCGCTAAATTGAGTAATTTGTGTTAATGCAGGCTGGAATTTGCCCACATTCTGTCCTGCGTGGGAATTCGCTGTTTTGAATCCTGTTGCCAGCTTTGGAATAGCCACATAGTTAAAGAATCCTTGTGTGGGTTGATAGGAAATCCCATTTTGGAGTCCATTCGAGCCATTCGTTATAGGATGATGAGGGTTTTCAAAATTGTGGCCCAATAAATGAGCAAAATTCTTCGGATGAGGACCGACATGATTTCTTTGAGAGAAATAGTGGGAAAAAGGGTGATTGGGGTACATTTTTTATTGATTTTCCTGGAATTATAAACTTGCGTTGTTAAAAAAACAATTAAACTCTTCGGGAATTAACGCTATTAAATGAGAGGATTTAAAGAGCATTAAAGATTTAAATGATAAAGAAAATTAATCTGCTTTATATGTCAATTAAAATAGCACTCAAGAATTAACTTGGTTTGAGATTTACATGAAGCTTTTTTCCTCAGATCTATAAATTGTCAATCATTTCGACTTCTACCTAGCCAAGTACATTTACTTCTCTTCGAGAATGAGTTTGCTTCTCAATCTTTGTCAGCTCAGCATATTTTTTAAAATGGACTTCTATTTGTTAATTTTGCGTTGGAAACGCAAAATTTTAGTTGCTGAACAATTACTGCATGATCTAAAAGTCTAACTCATATTTCAATCAATATTTGCTGGAATGTTTAGTCCTCATTAATTGTTTGTTAACTTGGCAACCATGAGTTATTTTTCGATAACATAGATTAACTATCTTATCTGAATAGGTAACGATAACGCATAACTCCAAAAATCCTAAAATCATGATATCTTTAACATGAACTCGGTAAACCAGGATAAGAGCAAGCATTCACTAAGTAGTTCTTAGACACAAAAATCCTTGCTCAAATGATCAAATAAGTTTTTTAGTTCGTTTTTAAAGAAAATGCATGGCTAATATGGCTAACGAGTCCAACATTGAAGCCTACTTTGATTCGTTGATGGGAAAGTTGTTTTTATGATGTATTTTTAGGTTTTTTACGAAATGTCCGTCTCTACTAATGAAACGCGATCAATTAGATGCTAGCCTACCTAAAGGCAAGAGTAATGCTAGAATAGTATGTGATGAAGTATCTCTAATTGATTCTTCTAACAATTTGTTCTTTGAACCCTCAGTTCAGTAACTTCAGCTTCCTTTCAAAGGCTTTTCTTTCTTTCTCTCTTTCTCAAACCCAAGAACTTGTGAAATACTCTTTCATCTTATTGAATTTCCAGCCAAACAGGTAAATATGGTTTTGAACCGTCCTAAATTCATCAAATTAACCCGCTTACTCTCTCGAAGAAGCAAAACAATGTTGAATAATGAAGATTCCTCCTTTTTTCGTTCTAAAAGTGGATAATTTCTGGTTCTAATTGTGATCACGTGTGCTCGCTCTGTCTATGATCTAAAAGTTGCTTAAACCTCTGATGTTCTGACCATTATTTATATCATTTTTTGGATCCAGAACATTTTTCTGGTTTGCTCTCTGCTTTTAAACTACTGCGATATGAAGTAGTAATTAGTCGAAAAATATTATTTATCCAGACGCAAAAAAAAAAACAATGTAAAACAGGCGCTTTTGAAAGAGTCTGAGCTTTAAACTTTCAATCTTCCATAATTAGTCTAAGGTCCCAATTAATAATAACCAAATTCACAAAATCCAGATATTTTTCGTTTCCATTCTGAATGGCAATACATAAGATACATAAACTGCCTAAAATTAAGTACCAAACTGCTCCAAGTGCTTTTATTTTTTACTAATATTAGGAAAGGACGTCTTTCCAGAAGAAATTTCAATGTGTTTCTGACAATTTTGGAGCTGTCATGAAAACACCGCTGTCTATGATCAGATACGCTATGTTTACAACTGGATTACTCCATGAAAAGGATAAAGTTATACATTCTAACTTCACAACCTAAACATTCCTTGATAAAGAGCTATAAAAAGCGAAATTCAGATCACTTAACAGTTTTTGCTAATTATTTTGCAGAAATTTTCCATCAAACATTACCACTTTTGACCATTGGAGACTATCCGAAAGAATACATACGAAACCCGATAAATTTTCCTCAGTTTCCTTGTTTCAAGGATCAGATAAACAATTTTTGTTTTATTGAGCTTCGTAACATGCACCAAATCCAAAATTTCTCCTTTCTAAGACAAAACCTACGTTCATGATGCAGCTCTTTTAGTTGTATCACCTATAGTCCTGGGTTCTTGCTGTAAAATCTGAGAAAATTAGATTAGCAGTTTCAATTACACCAGTAAAATAACTTAAAAGCTCTGAATGTATTGACGCTGCGGATTATTTTACGAATAAAATTTGCTTCTTGTTAATGAAGGCTGACCATTACTACCATCCATCCGGAATGCTGTCATCAATCAACCTCTTTAGAAACCAAGCCAATCATCTGAGAACCAAAGACGAGGTCGGTTCCGTCAGAAACTACGGGTACAAACTCCCTGAATCAAATTTCACCTTCGGTAAAGGTGGTGTAAAGGACCCTGAAGGAGCTAAAGAGAGTAACGCACTGGGTATTCGCCATATTGACTCCCCTTCTTAGTGACAACCTCATGGAACTTCCATAAGCCAAGTCCCAACCCTCATTCTCAGCGAGATTTCAAGAGATTAAACATTTTAGGAGTTCAGGCCGGTCTTTCTCGCTCAAAAGTAGATTCGTTCGCATTAAATATCAGGTCATTCACCATTAATACGCTGATTAGGATTTCAGCGAGTTTCGAAAGTCGACGAACGCTAATGTTAGGCTTCGTAAAGGCAGGAGCTACTTGCAGCTTTTGCTGCCTGACGAGACTTTCACTTATGGAACACCCAACAAGTACATTCATTTCTATTGCTTCAAACTAATTTTTCTTAGGCCACCAACTCCAATTACTAAAGTTTTAAGTAAAAAAAAGCCATAAACCAATGGTTTTAGCCTGGATTATCTGTCTTTATAGGTAACGGCTTCGGAAATGATGCCGCACAAATCATTGATGAGTTCTATCAATCAAAGATAAATTATTTGAGTGTGAGTTTTTGTTATTTTCTTGCGAAAAATAATTGAGAAAATTCAACAGAGTGTACGCAGCAGCAACCCTCATCCAAAGTCAACTAAAGCAATAACCGTGCGCGAAACAGCCGCACAGAAGCAACTCGCAAAACTGGTTTCGAATACGAAGCTGAACTCTTTTAAAATCAGAAAATTCGCCTCGACAAAATCAAGAATCGACATGCATCGATCTGATTCTACCTCCAGTAATTTATTACATTTGTGGGATTAATAACCGTCAGGTATAGGAATAAATAACGGATCTATCAAAATCACAGAGAGTCAGACCGACCCCGCTCAGTATTACAATATGCAAGGGGCTGAGAGTTCAGTTCAGCATCAATAGTTTAATATTAAGGTTAGCTTTATTAGCATAAATAACAGTATTATCTTCACAGATTCGTAAAAGTTATCTATTATTATCTCTCTCTATTGCAGAGAGAACCCGGATTTTTATCTGACTCTTGAGAGTAGAAATTCCCTCAAAAGCCTCTGGTTATTAAGTTCTCAAAGAATTAACACAGAGTTAAATTTAGAGGATTCTGTTGGTTATTTGAAAGGGAAAATGCGTTTTTGATGTAGGGTCGGTTTGCAAAACGAATTAATTAAATTATTCAAGTGTACAGTCTCGTCCGGGGCTGCAATAAAGAAATGTTAGATCCGCATTCAGAGAAAAAAATACCCTCTCCAGTTTCTTGTCTGACAGCCCCTTTCATGAGGGTTATGCGAAGAATAGTCAGATTGAAGAGGAATACATTTGGGTTTGGAAAATGCAAAAATTTTAAGGAAGCCAAGGAAATTAATGATTTTCTCGAGCCTGAAGATGAGAGTCTTGGACCAAGTAATGATGTAGAGGTGTTATGGGTTTAAATTGATTTGTTATAGCGACGATACTGACCGATGAGGAGGTGCATCAGCTCATAATCAGCCAATCGAGCCAATCGGGACTCTATGGAACTTTTTCGAAACCTGAAACGAACACTATGGTGAATCCAATGGCAAAATTAGCTGTCGCAGCGTGCGTAAAGAGACGTATATGATTGATTACATGATATTGAATTTTCATTTTCTCCTTTTTTCTCATATGTATTTTAAATATGAATGGGAATAGTATTCCCATGGACTTGAAAGTGATCTACTAAGTAGCTAAATCAAAGAGACTAACATGTGAAGTGTGTAGAGCGAATTCTCTTGAAATAATTTCAGATAAGAGATGATGAAATCAAATGAATAGTTTTCACAAATGAAACGAATGACTTAGATTTTCGATGGTATTTGATGCAGTACCTGTAAATTTCTGCTTGAAGCAGCTGGAACTACCCTTGTTTGAATGAGAGAATAACACGATTATGAGGAAATTTGAATCTTTCTTTTTTAAACTCAGTCTATATAACTCATTAACTTCATTTAGAATTATCTTTACTAGAAATTATGCGTGTAAACCAACCCACGCTAAACTAAGGATAAAACCGCAATCAGCAATAGCCTTAAGTAGCCAATGGCTTACGCAATAAAATGGAGAGATTAGATATAGCATAAATTTATTCATTAGACGTGAGAATATCTTCTTTGTTCGCTTTTCCTTTTGGTTCGATAGCTCTATTTCCTTTTTTTCCTAAGCTGCTCTTGATAGCGCCTTCTAATTTTCCAATAGGAGCCTCCATCACGATGTGAACTAGGAATCCTACAAAGATGCTCATGAAGGACGAGGCAATAGTCTCCCAAACAGCATTACTATGAGAAAAATACACCGTAGAGCGGGTAGAGTACGCCTTCCACTCGATAGGAATAACGTGAACGAGATAAGTCGAGAACGTCAGTCCAGCCACTGGAGCCCAGAAGCCAGCGGACAGTATCCTCCTTATCAGTGTTTGCGCACCGAACAGCGTCGGCATCACGATCAACGCTAGCCCAACACCAAACAGGAAGCGCTGGAAGGCACAGAATGCTTCATGGAACCATTCCGGCCATCTAGTTGGGTCATTTTTCACCTGATCAGGTAACCAAACCAAGAGACTGACTATTGTAGCACCAAGAATCTCGATACCCCAGCTGAGAATCACTGAATTGCTGATTTTGTTTGAAACTTTCTTCCAGAATTCATCTCCTTGCTTGAGAGATCGGTAAATAAGAGCGAGCGTGGCTCCAACGATATAAGGAGGCGATCGCATGAATGGGTTGGTGTAGGTATCATTCCACCAGTTGATATTCATTATCATGGAGAGGCCTGCTTGAACTTTATCTTGAATAGCGTAGTACATTGCCAAAGACAGAGACGCAGTGAGAATCAATGCAATGAGGGCATAGGCTGCCTTGCGGTTCTTAAAGAAGAGCCAGATGACGAGTGGAGTCACAAGGAACATCTGAATGTCACATGAAAGATACCAGCCCCAGTTCATGCATTTATCGTTGCCATGATAATAGGCGTCAATAAAGAGCGCGTTTCTCCACCAGTTCGTATCGCACATGGTAGGCGCTGAGAGGTAATTCGCCCAGACTGGCCCGCTTCCAAAGTATACTGTGATTTTCCACCAGAAAAGCATCGCAAACATGTAGACAGGCCATATTCTGAACAATCTGTGGAGAAGTACACCTGCGTAGCTACCAACACCAATTTTCACTGGTTTCAGCTTCGAGTAGAGGACAAAGGCAGCGAAAAATCCTCCGATGAAGAAGAAAGTGTCCACTGCGAAGAGTCCAGCGCTTACGATGTCGGTAAATTTCTCATTAATCACGAGAGATAAGTCCTTATAGTTAGACGCAATACTTATAAGGACCATATACTCGTGTCCCATGATAACCCACAACATGGATAAGAGCCGGATTCCATTGAAAACGTTCAGAGCTGTGTCGTGCTTTGGATTTACCGCAGGCCAGAAGAGCTGCTTCACGTTGTCTTGCACTGCCCAGCAGTCGAGAACTTTCTTCCAGAGAGGCTTGTTTTTCTCTGAATCGGAAGAAGAAGAGTTTATAAGAGCTTTATAGTGGTTTTCTGAATCGCCGACGGCGTTTATTCCTTGATGACTATACACCAGAGAGTCCTCGTCGCTTTTATGACGAATTGAATCTTCATGGGCTTTTCGAAATGACGCTATGAGAAGGAGCAGCGTGGGAATTCCAACGACGAAAAAAGCGAGCCATGAAGAAAATGTTACCTTAGGCCCGCCATTAGGATCGATGGCAGTGACGCTCATATTGGCAAAAAGTGACGAGATGTTAAATTTTACCATCGAGCTTGCCATATCGAGCATTGCCTGGATCGTAGCATGAACGGTTTGGTTTTGATAGTCAGATGCGGTACAGTTCGCGGGTCCGCATATTCCAAGATATACATTGCCAACACCGGCCATGCCCGTCACGGAATCTTTCTGACCGATAGATAAGGCGATGTAGGAAACATTTGGAGTGTTGACACAGTTCGCATAGTCACCGAGATCGTTGAGATCCTTGCCCGAATATGTGAAAATAGGGAGTGTAAGGATTTTTTCGGTTTGATTCATGAAGACATAGGTGGTGATCGTCGTCACGAGGCTGTTAATGCCGGCGGCGCAGCCTTCGGCATCGGCGTGGACATGACTGAGGGTAGCAGCAGCCACTATGACGAAGAGTAGGAGAGAGATGGATGATTTCATTTTTTTGGAAAAGTTTTAATTCTTTATTTTAATCGAGTTGGAATCACTCAAATATTGCTCATTTGAGTGATGCGTAATGAGTTTAAAATGCAAATTTGGAAATAATAATCTGGTGAGATAACCGAACAAATCCTATTTTTAATCGCAGAGAGAGACAAGTAAAAAATAAAGAGTTTGAATAGTTGTTTCTTCAAGATTTTCGGGGTAGTTACATAAATCGTCAGCTAAAGACAACTTTGGAAAATGTCATAAAATACAAGCGAAGCTGTGATTTATTTAATTGCGTCTATGGAGATTTAATATGTAAATCGAATTTCTTCTTATTATTTGAAGGCTTGCAAGGGCAGACTCTAAGCCTTAAAAACTATTATAGTCTACCACTATGCGGGAGAACAGAGTTATTCATAAACTGCGTTGTTGATTTAGTAAATAATAATAACAATATAAATGGAACTATTTGCCCTAAACTATTGTCGGATGTGTGATGGCATTTGAATTTGCTTATGAAATCGCTTTTTCTCAAAGTTTTGTAGCGATTTTGGTGGCAAGAGAGAGAGAAGGTTTTATTTTTGAAACCTAAATCCGCAATTTAAAAAAGTTTTTTTTTTGGTATGTTGAATTCTTGATTAAAATGAGAGGTCTCTTTGTGTTTAGGTGGAAACTAATTTCAAAGCAGGTCTCTGCTGCCTACATTCTGAAGTTGGAAATATCATTTATATAGGCCTATAAGCAAAAGAAAATATAATGAAATTCAACCGTATTGGGATAATTGGTTCCTAAATTAGTAATTTTTGAGAATATCTAGTTTAGACGCATAAATTTTGCTTCATTTTTCCTGTAACAAGACTACAATTTTGATAAATTGTGTGATCAATCTAACTGCGCCATTTCTCAGTAGCAGTACACCTCTCCTAGTAGAACATTTGACAGTATAACCCATACAGCCTTATTTTTCATTATCTTTCTTAAGAAAATGCTAATTTTCGTTTTTATTAATCAGCCAACCTTCATATCCGTCATGCCAGAATAATACATCATGAATTAATAATATCTGCTACGATTTATTTGTAGTGGGGGCTTTAATTTAGCGAATTTCGATACATTATCAGCATATCAGCATGCTCGAGAACTCGCATGAGCTGTTGAAAAAAGTTTGTTGACCATAAACGCCTTAGCAGCGATAAGCATGACCTATTTAGAAAGCGTACCTAATTGAGAGTTTTCGAGTTTTCGAGTTTTCTTTGAAATCTGAATAAGAAAATTATTTAGATATTTTCCATTTGAAAACCTTTTCGCTCTAAAAACTCTTATTTTTCGCCGCTTTCTCTTCATTTGATAAATGAAGGTCGCTCAGAAACTTATGTATATATATTTATTCTCTTTCCATTGCATACTTTTTTTTTAAGGCAGTATGTGTTACTTTTATCAATCCCATAACTGCTCTTTTTCAAACATGAATGAACTATAAAATATATCACTATAATCTTATGATAGATGATTCTTCTCAAACTCATATAAAAAAAGAGAAATAATTCCTCCATTTTTCAAGATCTTTGTGAGGCCTAAGGGGACAGAACAGTCCCTAACTCATCTATGCCTTATTTAATAGCATATCGGATTTAATCTTGAGGGTTTCAGCACCAATTGTGCTTGATTGGAGAGAAATATATTGCTTTTCCTTTTTGCTAGCGCCTTCTCTCGTTGTAGCCTCCATATTAGCGGCAGGGGCTTCAATGATCAAATAAGTTATCAGTGCCGCAAATGTGCTTACAACCGAAAAAATCGCTGTGTCCTTGATGCTGATGATGAAATTTTGATAGAACGTATGCCTCGTGCTGAACTGCCACCAAGCTATCAAAATTTCATGCACTAGGTACATTCCAAACGACAAAGTGGCCAAAGGAGCCCACAATCTAGCAGATAAAATTGATCTAATAAGTGTTTTTGCTCCAGCCAGCGTAGGAAGGACGAGTAAAGTCAACCCTATCGCGAATAAGAATCGATCGAGGGTCACGTAGGACTTATGAAGCCAGTTAGGCCATTTATTTCGATCAAGTTTGACGGGATCTATCATCCAAACCATGGCACTAAGGATCCCAATACCTATCAGCTCCAAAGCCCAGCTGAGCTTCACTGAAGCACGGATTCTCTCTATTCTTTCTTTCAGCGTCTGATCTCCTTCTTTAAAAGTCCTATAAAGAAGAGCTAGCAGCACTCCGACGAGGTAGGGAGGAGCCCTGACCAGTGGATTGCCGTACGCGTGACCCGTCCAGGCACTATTTAAGGAAATATCGAGTCCAGCGTAAACGTTATAAGCGATGGCATAGTAGAGGCCTAAGGCTAGGGATCCGGCTATCAGAGCCATTACAAGGCTAGTTCCTAATTTAGGGCTCTTCAGGTAGACCCAAACGATGAAGGGACAGGCTAGAAACATGTCAAAATCGTTTGATAGATACCAGCCCCAAGGCACGCAGACTGCAACATTTCCGTATCTGCTCTCAATAAATAGGATGTTTTTCCACCATCCGCTGTCGCATCCAGCAGCTCCTTCAAGGAATTTGCCCCAGAGGGGTCCATTTCCTAAATATCCCGCGATTTTCCAATAGAACATGATTATGAAGATGTAGAGAGGTAATATTCTAAGGACTCGATGGAAGATAATTGACGCGTAGTTGATAACTCCAAATTTCATTGATTTGAGCTTCGAATACAGCACGTATGCAGCGAAAAACCCCCCAAGGAAGAAGAAAGCATCAACTGCAAAGTATCCTGCGAGAACGACATCCATAAAGGTTTGAGACATGAGGGTGACAATATCTTGATAGTTTTTCAGGTAACCCCAGTTAGTTGGGTAGCAGTGCCCTAGGATAACCCAAAGAATCGAGAAGAATCGAATTCCGTTGAAAATTAGGAGATTTGAGTCGTGTTTTGGATTCTTCTCGGGGAATAAGAGCTGCTTTAGGTTCCTTTGTATCGCCCAGCATTCAAATTTTGAAACTTCCTTCGTCTTGGCCGTAACAACAGTAGTGGAATTATCCTTGAGAGCTTGATATGAATCATTATTGTCATGGGTAGTTCCTCTGGAAGCGTCAACGTGGTCGTTTGATTGATTAGCAATAGCGGCGTTTTCTCTCCTCGTTGTCAAGGCCGTGTGTATTGATGAAGCGATAACCAGCACCACAGGAATCCCGACAATCAAAAAGGCCATAAATGAAGCCACGGTTAGCTCTGGAGTTCCATTAGGCTCCATGGCTGTGATGGTCGCAGCCGCAAACAATGAAGAGACGTTAAGACCTGAAATATTGCTTATGAGTCCTATAGCTGACTGAAGCGTGCTTTGGACGGTTGCGCTTTGAAAGTCTTGAGCAGTGCAGTCGGCTGGTCCACATAGTCCGAAGTAAAACGATGATGCAAACAGAAAAACTCCACCAATTTGCAGGTTCAGGGTGATGTATGAAGAATTCTGAGCCTTTCTACAGAGTTCGAATTCGCCGAGATCGTTGAGGTCTTTGCCTGAATAAGCGACGATGGGTAAAGAAAAAATTTTTTGAGTTTCATTCTGAAGTTGGTATGTCTTGATTGTGTTCACTATGTTATTCATGCTGGTGGAGCAGGTCTCATTAGATCCTTTGATTTGGATGAATGAGACTGCAAGCAACACCAGGAGAATACAGAAATTGCGTAGCTGCATTTTTTCAGCTCACGAGTTTACAAATTTAATTTTGCTTTTATAACTTCTGGAATTAAAACAAGCAATTAAAACCTGTTTTGGTTTTGGCCATCTCTAAGCAAAGCATTGAGCGCGCATTTTCGTAGGTTTCTACAAAGAATTGCATTAGCGGATGAGATTGTACTCGGTGGTGGCAATAGTGCTATACGTGTCATGATAGAGACTTGAAGAGGAACAAGGTAGCCATAATTAGCATATTCAGTCTCGTTTTGAGACATTATCTCGAGAGATTTGAAGTATTGCTTAGTTTCTTCGTATATTAGAGTTAATTAGAGCCGAGACTTAAATTTAAGGAGTTGATTCACATTCAAGGAGCTTATTATCAAAACTGAAAGCCATAATCAGATGATACAACAGAGAATTAGTGTTGCGCATCTCCACGTGGTGCGTTTTGGCACCGAGTGAGGTTGAAGTGGAGGCTGTCCTCCAAATGGTGATTACTTATGAGGTAACATAGTCAATAAGATAAATAGATCTAAACTTTGTGGTGGTTTGGCACCATCAGGAATAAGTACAGAAAGATTGCCTTTTACATCCCAGAGAGCTTTTGATCGTCTGGAATTTTCATTAGCTTTATTAAGACATCGAGATGTACTGCTTATTCCTCTTTATTTTAATATTCGAGTTCTAATATGAGCTGTAGCTTGCTTATGAAAAAATTTCGTCATCTTTTCGCAGGAATGACGTTTTCAACTTATCTCCTAGAAGAGTCCGCAAAGGAACTATGCTAAAGAGCTTTGCTTTAAAATGCAGAGTAAAGAAATGACTCTTGTATTAGACGGATCTTCTACTTAAAAACTTAGAATTAAGCCGCATATCGCTTCTTCGCTATCGTAGTTATCCTTCTCATCCAATACCAAAAACTTTGAGCTGTTCATAACGCTGGAGAACGGTGGCTGGAATTTCTCGTTGACACCGGAAAATAAGACTCCAGATGTGATTTCTGAGGGAAATTATGAGAGTTCAGCGAAAAAAGGCAAAAAGACCAAGTCGACGACGCCGTTGTCGGGAGCTTATACGCTGGTGAGTGGGACATGCAATACTGTTCTTACGAATGAGTCTTCTTTGGTAATGTCGAAAAGGAATTCTTGTAATAATATCAGAATGGTTGGAGACCAGCAAGAAAGTGTCATTGACCTTGAAAGGCAGCGCAGTGCGAACGAATTAAGGAATCGTCAAAATAAGACGCCAATGAAAGGTTATTAAGATAAGCAAATTTTTAGCATTCAACTTTTCTGAACAAATTTCAATTAGGAATATATAAAAATTATAAACGCTATATTTCAAATCAAAACTGACCTCTCGCTAGTGAGATCTTGTCTAAGAGAATTAGGGTATTAAGGCATTACTAATTGTAATAGCATACAAAAAAATAAGGTGTAGGTTCATCAAAGGAGCAAATAGTTTTAGTGATTCATGATTTGTAGTTCGGTTATATATACAAGGAAATTTTTGACTTTATGAAAGTTAAGCAATAGAGAGCAGAAGAATTGATTATTTTCTCCTCCGCTTCGGTCATATGCAATGTTTCCAAATTCGCATATAGAAATCCCTTAGGATTGAATTACTTATATAATCGTCTTCTCTTATTGTTAGTATATTATTATTAGTTGCCAGCCACCCACCCTTAGAATTATTATTAATATTAGAATTATTTAGAAATAGGCCAATATCAGGAAATAGCCTGACGCCATCGCGATCATCTTCTTCTCATTGCTCACCAACGCCTGCGAAATGGGGACTAATGGAAAAAGTCATTATTTTGTAAACACAGCATAACAAAGCGGCTTTACATGGAGCAGAATATGACTCTGGTTTCTCGCTTCTATGGCTCAAATCATACAGCTCAATCCTGTCCTTCTTCTCTGAAATACACACTGCTAGGTATTGTTGTTTCTCGCACATAGCATACACATTAACTAGTGAAATATTCAACTCAACCCAAATTAATCGTCAGATTATTACTCTTATCAGAGGTCGTTAGAAGCTCTCCTAGCGTTCCCGTCTTCATTTCTATCTTGAAGCAGGTGTTGAAGTCATCTTGGAAAGACAAGATGCTTTGCTTTGGCAGATGAATCATACTGTGATCTAAAAAAAGTCCTTTTATCCACACTGACATCTGTTTTCTATTATTTACCTGCTCCAAACTCAAAGCTTCTGACGACCTTCAACGTGTTCAAATCAAGCAGATATGTCTCTTCATCCGTTATTATCACCACTTGTTGCGCTGTTGAAGTGAAGCTGATTTTAATTTCGCCTATTACCAAGCAATTAATAAATGCTTTGTAATCTCAGTTAACTTCAGTCTTGAGCTTTTTAAGCAATGTGAAATGTCCGGTTTCGATACTCCGCAGTGAAAGGACGTTGTTGCTATGAATGAATGCGCAGTATCTGAGACACATTGAATATGATGCACCCTTCACATAGGACTCTTTCATTGAAGGCCTATCTAGAAACATTTCAATTGAATTAATTTCAGCTATCCCAATGTTTTCTAATGTTTTCAGTTATTACCCATAGGAACCGAAGGCAATGACTTAAGAAGGTTTCGTTTTTCAACATTGAATAAGTAGATAGAGGCATCCTTCAAGGAAGCGAGGAGAATTTTGCCGCAGTTTGAAAATTGAAGAGAGCAGATTTCAATGCCTGATTTAACTTCTCCAAAGCAATGCAATAGCTTATGTGCACTCGTATCGATCAGGTTAATTTTGCAGTCTTGGGCAGCTGTTGCAACGATATTCCCATCGGGGGAAACTGCAATCAATTCGATCAGTTCTAGTTGATTCAAATGAGAGAGGGTTAATTAGGAAGAAAAAAATTAGATTAATACTATCTTCATGGATGTTTTGAAACGAGTGCACGATATCTCTCGAACGGAAATCAACCAATTTCATGGAGGAGTCAGATGAGCACGTTGCAAAGTATCTTCCGTCAGGCGAGAATTCGACTCCTGTGATCGAGCCTTTGAAGGGATAAACTCCTTTTAATTTGTCAAAGAGCTGCTTACTTTTATGGAAAGTATCGCATGAGTAAATGATGACATTCTCAATGAGATCTAATATCTTCAGTTCATTCTCCGAAGAAACAGTGATGAGGTAGCCCCCTTCTGAGCTGAAATCGAGCGCGTTTATCGATCCTATTAGTCAAGCAAAAGATAATGTCATTAGAAAAGCTACTACTACCTTGATGGTAGTTAGAAAAAGTCGTGACATTCCAGGTTTGAGTGTCGACTATGTTTAAAGTTCCTTCAGTGCAACCGCATGCGATCAAATTCCCATTATGAGAGAATTTAAGAGTTCTTATCGTGCCTGAGAGAAATTTTTACGTCATTAACCTCGTAGAAATGGAGCTCACCTGGATTAATGTGGGCGAGTCGCCTGGCCACAGTATTCGCTCCGAGCTCAATCATCCTCAACGAGCCATCATCTGAACCCGTTGCAATTTGGGTGCCTCCTGGTGCGCATTCAATCGCATAAACTCCGCCTAAGATATATCGATCAGCACGCTTGCAGCTATAATGAAGGAAAATACCCTTGTGCAGGTCGTTAGAATTGAAGACGATCTGATTGATCCTCACATCAAGGAATTTAAGCGTCCGCTCTGCAAATCCGAGGATCAAATGCTGCCCATCAGCAGAATATTTCATTGAAGTAAGAGCTCCTATATCAATGAATACTGCTAATAGTGGCTCTGAAGCCTTACCTGAAGATTTGAACGTCATCGTAAAATGCTCTTTCATATTTTGAAGATCATATATGACCAATTTCGCAGGATAAAGTGCCATTGCGATAAAATTTCCACATGGAGAGAAGCACACGCAAGTAGGTTGCGCTTTCAGTTGGTTTAGTTAAGGTAATGAAGGAATAGTTACTCTCTGAGAAGAGATCTATGCTTGCATGTAAAACTTTGTTAATAGTATCAAGGATCTTGATAGAGCCTTCGACGGAAGCAGCGGCGATATACTTTCCTTGAGGGCAGTAAGATAGCCCAACAAGCGGTCCTGAGAAATTTGGTTTTGTAAGGCAAAGGATATCTGTGATTACCTGAGAAATAGCCATCGTAATTTCCAACGATTACTTTAGAAGTTTTTTTGACGGCTCCAGCCTTACTTGCTGGAGTTTTTATATAGTGATCGCTGAGTTTGGTTGCGTGAAGTGATTCCATCTGTTTTCTTAGGAAAGTAGAAATGGTATTATCGAGCTAGCTTAGTTTATTGAATTAAAGGTAGATCGTGATAACTACGGTAGGTTCTGATCGGAGGAGATCCGGAAATTCAACAAAATTAATAAAGAAGGACCTCGAGCACCAAATCACTCAGCTGTGCAAAACGCTTCGGAATGAAGATCTTTCAAACTGAAAACCGCGTGCAGTGGCTATGCTAGAGTGTTTGCTGATGTCCATTTGGCTGTGAACAATTTTGATGTCTTTATTTTGAACAGATTATCCTACAAATTGTTTGCTCGGTGTGTGTTTTGCATTCATTCAGAAGTGATACTGTTTCTGGATCTCACCATGTGAAGGTTTATTCTATTCAATCTATGTTGAAATAAAATCATTATATGGATTTCCTCATTCATTATGTAAAGATCATTTTTTCTCAATAAAGTCTCAAAGGCGCATGCTTTTCATGCAAATTTGCTCATAAAAAAAGCTCCTGCACTACTATTGACTCAACCCAATTTTTAATCCTTTCTGCTCAATGTTTTGTGAAGATTCATAGAATTCAAGAATTATTTCAACTACTGAAGCGATCAAAATTCCAAACACGAAGAGAATTCTTAATTATTTAACATTGGGAACCCCTTGTTGTACATTTTAGTCAGGATGCCCTTATTCAGCAAACTCCAGATTGCGCGTTCCATTCCATATCAATCAAAAACTTCCATTTTCCTACTATCCTTTCGGAGGATGCGATCTTGAAGCTCCTCAACTGATAGTTTCATGAGCTCATATCTGCCATAAATAGCATGAATTTTCTGGATTTGGGGGACATTTTGAGCGCTTAGAAGTACTTCAATAGAAACGTTTCAGTTGTTAAACAACCAATTCATCCCATGAACGGTCTCTTCTATTGGAGATTCTTAGTCAGGTCAGGCAAAGTTGACTTAAACCGAGTTAAGTAATCGGCAACTCTCGAATATGATATTATGTTGCTTCAGCAGCATTGATTCTCTTGCTGTAATTCTAAAGAACAGACAATCTTATAGATCTATTTAATATTGGAGGACGTGGACTCTTTTGAAAATGCATTTTGAGTAGAAGCGTCTTTACAGCTGAGAGTTTCTTCAGTTAGGGGGAGCACTAATCGTAATTTGGAAAATTAAATCGCTTTGAGCCCATTTTTGAAACTTAGATCAGCAAACCAATTTGAAGCTTCGAATCGCTCCTGAAGCTCTTTTGATTTCACAGAAGAGAAAATTTATTTTAAACAAAATTATTCAGGAGTGATCCTGAGATTGAAGAAACTTATAAGCTTTAGGTGACGTGATTATTCAGCACTAAATCCGAATCTATTTCAGAATCCTTTTTATCATTTGCGAAGGCTCCTTTATTCTAATTAAATTCTCAGCTAATTGATTAATATCAGTTTTGATAATCAAATAAAATTTAGCATCTCTGCTCTGCTCTTAATTAATTTGAAAAAGCCATGCTGCACAATCCAGATAAGAAAGTGGACGTAGTCGCTGAAGAATCGAATCAAATTAAAGAACCTGAAACGCATGTTTCATCTCAGCCAAAGATTGAAGAAGTGAAACAAGTCT
>ENA-UOTX01000072-UOTX01000072.1-compost-metagenome-genome-assembly--contig:-NODE-72-length-100430-cov-15.020817_pt1 | contig 100430 bp, 65 predicted proteins | sample MGYA00238143_ERZ746982 | MGnify/ENA primary metagenome ERZ746982 (study PRJEB28758, sample SAMN06268862) | compost metagenome | isolation source: single cell | place: USA: California, Emeryville, Joint... | reverse complement strand
CCAATCACATCACCACCAGCAACAAGAGCTCCGACTTTTAGTTTTGGATTTGGCTTGAAGACCCATTCCTTCTTTTCGTCAAGGGCAACGACATCGACACCCTTAGGCACGAAAACGCTGCCACTCATCTTAGCAATGGTCTCCAGAGGTCTTTGGATACCGTCGAAAATTGTCTCGAGGATACCTAGCAAGTTAATTCGATTTATTCGCGAAATAGCAGACTGAGTGTCTAACCTGGACCGAGTTGGACTGAAAGAGGCTCTTTGGTTCTCATGACTGGATCACCGACAGTAAGACCGGCTGAGAAAATCGAGATAAGTCGTGTTGGAGAGCTAAATCTATTTACATGTGTCTTCGTAGCATTGAATGGAGGCGGTATCACCGTCCAGCTTGATGATTTCTCCGACCAGCTTGTCCCAACCGACTTTAACCTGTAAAGTTTGGAGAATTTAGAACTGCGAAAGAAAATGATAGCGTTACCAACTCGTACATCTTAGCTCCAGCCATAGCCTCAGCGACGACGACTAGTGAGTATACAATGTAAGCGAAAGGAAATTGCTTGTTTTTTACGTGGTCCGGCGACCTTGTAGATTTTGCCGTAGTTGCTTTCTTTCTCTGTGATATCTACGTATCTCTTTTCCATTTGATCTTAGATTGTACGATATAGAATTGCTGCTATTAACTAAAAATTATAAATCTTCGCAAAGCGCCCATCTGAAATACTAATTAAGCATAAAGTGAATTTCGAAATATCATAATTTGAATATCGTTTATTACTCCATATCTGAGTGTTTGACTACAAATATCACAATGATAGCCTAAAGATTCCAGCAAAATACCTCTCTAATTCTTTTTGGAAAGCAATAATAACCAAGTTGAGGCAAGGGTATTTAACATTTTACCATTTGGATCACCTTTCAAAGAGGAACTTGCATGAACTCGGAACAAAGCTTGAAGATTGATGATGAAATTTTCTGATAACTCAGTTATGGTTAATTTATGCGTGAGGAAACGGGATAATTATAATTACTTTCAATAATGGGGATCAACTCCGAATTCGTTGTCGATTCGAAAACGTCGCTGTGATCACCTGTTGCATGCGCTAATGAGTTCTGCTTCTTTATGTACTGTGGAAGAAACAATGGAAAGAAATTAATGTGTGACGGAGTTTTTTTTGTTGTAAACCTTCAAACCTTGGAGCCTCTTGCCACACATCTGCTAGCAGAGGCAATTATGGTCAGAATCGAAGACTTTCTTCTTAGTTCGACCTCAAGAAAGCAAAAAAAAAAAACTCAAAATAAATTGCAATATCTGTGAGTAAAAATTTTCATCATCTGATCCTGCAGTCCTGCAGTGGAGCGCCTCCCAAAATAATGATAGAATTGATTGTGAAATTTTTCGTCACCAGAAAAGGAGATTAGCAGAAGGGCACGCGCTATAACAATGGATGATTTCTGGCATGAATGAAGAGTATTCGCTCAAGAGGAAAAAATTTGGAAATTAGACACGAGCTGATGATCGAGGGTATTATTTTAAGAAGGTTTTGAACTGAGCTTGACAAAATATATTTACTGAGGCCATCCTGGAACGTTTATCTCATAATCATTCTTAATCAAATCATGAGTTTGCAAAAAAACAAATTAAATAAAAATGACTAAATTTTGGCTTTACTAGTAATGTTGAAAGAATTTTCTCGTAGGCAGATCTCTCTGAACATTATTAGAACCAATAGTTACTTGTGATTTAACTAAAAATTATGGCAGTATGATATTTCTCCTTTAGGAATATCAGGAATCAGGCGACCAGAGTGAATTTTTTTGGGGGTTTCGTTATTTTTGGATCAATCCCTTGAGTGATTCAATCTTTCAAGAGAGTTAGCGAGAGGATCATTTCTGATTGAATTGAAATGAGGTAGTTTAATTGTAAAGCTTAATGCACAATGATAATAAATATTTCATTACGCTGTCAAATTGAAAGACCTGCGTTTCTTTTTGATGCTCATTGGAATAGTTACTAGTAAAAAGGGTGCAGTTTACCACTGATACACTAGCCTCATTTGCTGCTAAGGAGAGAAACAATCTATACTCTCTTAGTTAGGACAAAATTATGTGTGTTAGTTAAAAGGTCACTTGCCATCGATAAATCCATCTTTACATAATCACTTTTAACCTCCTTCTATAATTACGACAGATCTCTTTAGATGAGATAGAAAGGAAAAAGAGTCCAGCTGCTCTGCTAGAATCATAATTATAACAATGTTTTAATAAGTGGTTGAATTGAAAAAATAGGAGCAAAATTCATTCAAAATCACGCAATAATCCACTTTCATCAAGGTGAGAAAATTGGAAGCACTTTTCATAGACCAAAAAATAATAAAACTTCTCTTTGATTGGCTATCTTATTATTTTTTACTGAAAGTCAGAAAAACAACATACACGGCGCTGAGTCTATAATACCATCTGACTTGTCGCCACGACAAAGAGCAAAAAATGCAAAATATCTGATCATCATCAGATGTGAAATAATGTCCTCTCCTAATGTTTCATCATAAACTTGACTTACTTAGTTTTAGTTGAGGCTGCCTCTTTATGATCAACTAACTACTCCAGAAAGAGAATTCCGTTTGGTTTGGGGGATCTGAGGTTTCTCCGAACAAGGAACCTATCATTAAAAACGCAGATAACTTAAAAAATCTAACTCCATTCAAATGCCAACTTCTTTCAGACAAAAATTATCAGGGGCATATCCATCTGTTGAACCTTATTATTCCAAGTTATAATCATGAAGTAGGCTAGTAGTATTTTCTTTGAGTGAAACCAAATCCGCATTTTCATGAGTTTTAATTAAAAAATTATTCATGAAACAATTCTGAGAAGCTCCCTCTTTCAGGATGCCGCAAAATATTCTCATACAGCTGCATCACAAGCTTGTTATTAAGAGAAACTACTCTCAGCATAAATGATAATTCCTTTGTAAAATCCTTTTAAGAGATAAGGTTTGGATCATGAAATAGGTTACAAGTGAGATGTATCCTCGCTCTCTGGCACAGAGGACGAGAGCTAGCACACAAATGAATCGAACACGTAATGCTTGAAGTAAGATGAAGCACACGTCTTATGTAACTGATTCTCACTTTAAACAATTCCAGAAAAATCTAAAATAAATTTCTGATCTGATCTACATCAGACCAACAAATTTTGTTAAGATTTAAGATTCATTTTATTCAGGCTCTAACATCTATTTCTACAAAAAATCAGCTTTAACCCGCATCTATGCCACACCAAGCGCTTCAAATGCGAGGATATATCTTCCTTAGATGCATTAGAGTGGTTCTGTATGCTACATGATCTCCATAATATTGCTCTTCAAGTAAAATTCGGTCATAATTCCTCAACAACGCGCATTATCTTCATTCAACGAACCATGATACATCGCATTTCGCTTTCAGAGTTTTGTTTATCGCTCACGCGATTGGAGTCCGCGTATATAAATAACTCGTATCTTGCAAATTTATAATAATTAAAGTTACCATATTAATCCCAAGTGATCAGAATGGAAGCAAACAAGAACACCCTTAAGCCTTTCCCTTGCCGTATCCACCCTGAGGAAAACATTCAACGTTTAAGCCTCGATGAGTCTGCTGCTAACCCTCTCCTTTGTATTGAATGTATCATGAACATCCAAGATAAGGAAGAAAGAGCGAAACTCATTCAACTTAAGGACTACGTCGAAAAAGTTACCTCCCACTACATTGGCATGAAGGATCTCTCCTCTGCCAGCGACCAACCTTCAGCCGAGCTCACAGAATTCCTTGGCAAGGAAAATGAGGCCGTTGCCAATGTCACTGCGGCCATCGAATCTGAAAAAGAAAGAGTTAACAACGCTTTCACTCAAATTATTGAAATCGTCACTAAACAACTCGAGTCCAAGCGCGTCCAACTGCTCAAGGCGCTTGATGATCAGATCCTTACCCTCTCATTTAACTACAAGACCTATAAGAACAAGATTGATAAATTCTTCAAGGGCGTCAACGAAAACTCCCACACTAACCCTGATGAACTTTACAAAATTATCAACTCATTCAAGGAAACCGCCGAGTTTGAGACTTTCATGAAATCTATTAACACTGATATGGCTGAGAACGCCTCTCTCTTGAGCGCTGACAGAGAAAAGGCTATCCAAGAAGGCAAGAAAGGCCTCGAAGAGCTCGCCACCGTCCTCAAGAAGCAATCAGTCGCCATTCCAGCCACTATCTTCAAAAACCCATTGTCTGTTGAAGAATTCATCAAGAAAGTTACAGACAAGTTCGACAACATCTTCGAAGACGCTTTCGTTATTGAAAACAACATCGAACAGATCTCTGGTGTCGCGTCCATCGACTCCAAGATCCTCAAGAAGGCTGGAGACATTGCTTTGTTAAAGAAATGGGTTTCTGAGAAAGCAAAGCCAACCTTCAAATTGCTCTATAGAGGATCGAAAGACGGTTACACCGCTTCGAACTTCCACTCTAAATGCGACAACAAAGGCCCAACTGTTGTTGTTATCAAGTCGCACTTAGGCAAGATTTTCGGAGGATTCACCGATGTGGCATGGGACTCTACAAACAACTACAAGACCACAATGAACAGCTTCCTCTTCTCGATCGACAGAAAGGCGAAATACGAACAAAAAGCCGGCCAAACTTCAAATTCGATCTACGCTTATTCGACTTATGGCCCGACCTTCGGAGGTGGTCACGATATCTACATCTCTGATAACTGCAATTCTTCAACTTCCTGCTACTCTTATTTCCCTTACAGCTACGATTGCAAGGAATACAATAACCCATCTTCAAGCGACTGGCTTGCTGGAGCATACAATTTCAAGGTAGATGAGATCGAAGTGTTCTCTGTTACAAAGAAATAAATAGTATGATAAAATTCTACGTCTCAGACTGAATTTTAAGATGATTTTACATGTGAGGCCTCGGGCTTCGTGAGCTTAATGAGTTTAGTCTGAGTTTCCGTATTAGAATACATTATATGATTGAACAGCAATATAAGATTATTATTATCGCTTTCCATCAACAAATATCGAGGAAGTATCGAAAATTCGTCTCTTATCTAGCATAGTTGTTCAGTTTGTACTTTATGAGTAGCCTGAGGTCGCTTAAATAGAATAATGCGAGTGATAATTACTTTTTCTGTGAGTTCGATAGATAATTGGAGAGATTATTCTTAGTTTGTTGCTACTGATTGTAAGTTAGAGGTTGTCGTGTTGATATTTGATGACAAACTAAGGAAAAAAACGATTGAGATACAGAGAGCACGAAGAAAGATGAGGATCAGATTGAATAAAGTGATTTATATTTTGAGTGATTAAATCTGAGTAAAACAAATTTTCTATAATTAATAATTTTTCTATTTTGAAAATGAAAAAAAACAAAGGGAAAAAATCTTCAATCTAAAATTTAGTTATGTGAAATGGTAAAACTAAGCCTGTAGAATGGTAAATTATGAATTCCAAGAAACTATTCGTCGATAGATGTATTCAAGTCTTCTGGTATCAAAGTATTCTCAATTGAAAATTGGAAATTATTAAAAGTAATGGTTATAACTCAGGTAGTGTGGTATTTGAGTGAAAAAATTGAAAAGAAAAGCCAGATAAGCCAAATAATCTTTTAAGAATAAAATGCAATGAAGAGCTACTAATACAAAGATCATGAAGATCCGTGGAAATTCAATAAAATTAGATGGGAAAATTGTTAAATCATTAAAATTAATTATCCAAAAATTTACTTCTACTTCGGATACTGAAGATTAGCCCTTCTCATTTACATTTGAACAGTCTTTACACAATTCGATTACGCTGCTCTTCTAAAGAACAGGAAACTAGTTATTGTCATTGAAATAGTTAACAAGAGCTTTATTGATCCTAGTTGGTAGTAGTATTTCAAATACTTAGTTCAAGTCGCATAGTAAAAAACAAATAATCTACTCGAAAACATAGGAGAATCTTTGAGGAAACTAATAAACGTGTCAAAAAAATCTCCCGGTGAATACGCAATACTGAATGTTGAATAAAAAACGAATATGAGCAGTGACTACTTTTTTTGCTGTTTCTTGAGATCAATGGGATTAATCCTTTTCTTGAAAAATCCAAATCGAATTCATGTTGGGTGAACCTTTCGATCAATATTTCTCTCTTACAGCGTTTAGAGAGAGAGAATTAAAATATTAGGGAAAAAAATGCCTGTAGTAGTATCTACTTGACGAGTAGATTATCAATTGCAGGTTTTTAATTATTTGTTTCGGATTGCCTTTCCGAACTGTCCTCGCGGCATGAAGGAGAATGAAGGAGACGTGATAAAAAGATGGATATAACATATTTGGACGCACTAAGATTTTAAAGAAAACACTAGCAAAGTGCAAGGCGTTTGATAAACCCGCACAGCAAGTATATGAGTATCTTCTATCTTCTTCATTTATGAACTGATTTACGATCAAATAGATTGACTCTCTAACCATCTAACTTAAATCATCACATTCAATATCAATTAACCGCTTTGAGATTCATGATGAAATCTTTACAGTTGTTTTGCTTGTTCAATTTACATCAAGCATAAAAGTGACTGGGGGCTATCTCATCATGTGAATTCGTTCAGTTAACCGCAGCGAAGTATGAGACCTGTTCAAAAGAATGAACTCATTTCGAAGGATTCTTTAAAAATACAGAGACGTATTTTTTTCTATTTAACACAGAAAATTGGTTGCGTAATACTTCAGCAAGGCACGCTTAGTTCTTCACCATTGTCTTAAGTTTCAAGTTCCTTACATTAAGTAATGCACTGTAATTTTCTGGTTTCTAATCCAATGTATAGGGGGCATAAGCTTTTTGTATTGAAAATCAAGAGCCAAATCTGATTTTAGAACACAATTCCGCGACGGTTTTTCTTCAATACCATGTGCTCTGTCTTGCGAATTAGAGTCGCTTTGTGAATCTGTAAACATTGCTTCGTAATTCAAGGAAATCTTAGCTGTCTGACTGTCTCTGGTAATGAGAAGCGATTCTACAGTCAGATATTTATTATACAGATGATTCTAATTTGGCAAACTTATTAAAAAAAAGCAAAGAACATAATAAATTATCACGCATTTCGAACACGTGACGTATCAAAATTGGAACTATAAGTTTTTATTAAAGGCTAATAAATTAATAATTTAATAACTTGTCTGGCAATTTCAGTCTATAGTTCGACCGAAAGTAGCTCAGATGTCTTGAAACAACGGAGTGTTTTAGAGTATTGCGAACCCGTTAGTTCGAGAATAAATAAAAAAGTATCTTTCTTTTGAGTACAATTTCTTGCAGAACTTTGTCTGGATTTAAGTTGGCAAAACCTGATAAGTGGTAGTATTGTAGTGAGAAACCCATGATATATTCTGGCAAATTAATTAGGCAAGCCACTCGAGCCAGCTACATACATAAGACCAAAAAAAATTGTGAAAGTTTCATAGCCAGCACTAAGAAATCTTAAGTAAAGAGCTTATTGAAGTATCGACAGTTTAGAAAATTTCGCTGAGTTGTAAAGGGTCAATGAATGAATGGATGAATGAAAAAATTCATACTAACTCTTTATTTCTTTTTTCTCTGGCTTCAAAGAAATGAGCAACCCATCGTTTACCAAATACTTCTGAATAATCTATTCGTGATGGCTTTTCAATTAACCATTCTGTAAGAACAACATAGCGCTGATGTTCCTCCTCTATTGTGATATTATTCGCATTTTTCAACTGAAACCTCAGTCCTCGCTCACTCGTGTCATGGATGAATTTCAGGCTCACCAGCCTCAACGCCATCTTGAAAATAATGATATCCCATTGCCTTGATTTATTGCTGATAAATACTGGGATGTCTTCTTGCTCCAAATTGAGAATCTCACATTGAAGTTCTTTGTGATTTACCAAATAAGCAGCTTTGAAATCATCCTTGCTGTCTCTGAGCGTTCTTTTCAGATTTTCTAACCATTCGTTGAATTCTTTGAGCTTTTCAAAGAGAAAGCTTTGCATCTGCTGTTGGAATACCTGAGAAGGGCTGGCTTGATTCTCTCTGTAAATAGCACTAAGAATATCATACACTTCCATAGAATTAAAAAGAGCATAGTTAAAACATTTCTTTAGATGCACCTTCAAAAAATGACTACTAACTTCTTGAGGTTTCCCTCCAGTCCTTTGGGCAAGGCGATGTTTTTGTTGTGATTTATTTGGCAGAGATAGAGCTTGTTGAGATGTAACTACCAACCAATTTGAAAATGAATCCAAAAATGGATGAATCATCATTGCCTGATTGAAATCAAGACACTCCTCCTTTGCCATCACATACTCGTTCTCTTCGAGCTTTCTTAAGAGAATATTATCATTCACTGACTCGTATTTGATAATAGGATCCACATCCTCCTCTTCCTTAATTTGCTCTTCACACTCGATTTCACATTTTATCAAGGTAATTGACTTTTCCTTTGGAATATGGAATTCTTGATACCCACTAAGGTCATCAAGGTTCTGCTCCATATCATTTGTAAAACAAAAATTTATCTCTGAGTTGTTATACGATTCATTGATATCAAATGCCCAAATATTAAAATGCGTCTTCAAGAAACTTTCTTCCAAAATCGGACTTCTTAATGATTGGTTCATTGTGCCTTTGTCTATTGTCGATTTATTTATAGCATATCCACGTTGATTCTCTTCTGGAGAGCGTTGAATATTATTCATAGATAATGAGGGTGTTGGGCTGACTTCCTGGCTGTTCTTCTGCAATCCTTTATTCGAAGCGAATACAGTGTCAAAACGATTTTTTGTTCTGGAAGCTAATCCTGCGCGATCATATGGAAAATTGTCTAATTCATTGATCTTACAAACTGATGAAAACGCCCTAGGAGAAGAAGCTTTCTGTAAAGGGATGCTTATATCTGCACTTGCCAGATAATTAGAGGAATGACCATTTCTCAAGTCCATGCTCAGATATTTTTTTGCGTCTATGACTGATTGATTTTCGCTGATCTCGGATTATATATAAATATTCCAAATTAGCGATTTTTATTTATGGACCGAAGTTTAATTCGCATAAAAGCCTGACCTCTAAGAGTTCTTAATTTCAACCATTCACCTCAATTCCAAGCTTTCTAGAGAGAAATTGGATTTATCGTTGCTTTTTCTCTGATGGCAAATATTTTCTAAGACTGAAAAGGATATATATTTCATTAAATAATTTACTTCATCAACAAGATAGGTGTATCGCTGATGTGTCAACGACCAGGCTCCTGAATCTGATGAAAAGAAATGATGTTAGGTGATAGTAAAAAAAAGATTTGTTTCATCCAGATTAAATTGGCTCTAAAATTGCTGGAACTAACGTTGTTTCCAATCTTACTCTCTTAGGGTTCATTACAAGACTTAATCTCTGAAAAATGCACTACTATCTGCAAGAACTTTGCCACTGAATTTTATCAAGGAAAATCCCCTTTCACTTGGTGTTCAAAATGTAATTTTCCAATTGGACCGTCCAACACAGTTGTTAGCTAAGGATGCAGAGTACAAAATATTTTGAAAGGACGTGATTACTTGCTTCCGATTCTTTGCATTTTTGATGAGTCTTTTGGGCTTTAAAAGAAGGATTCTATTTATTAGAAAATTCTCAAAAAGTAAAAGAACATCATTCCAATGAATTAAAATGTCCAAATTAGCGCTTCTTAAACGATATCCTTAAATATTCAAGCAATTCGTTGGATTGTCTGGGTTTTGGATTAAATTTGCAAAATTGTTGATCGTTATCAAAGGATTGTGTTGATGAAAAAATAGCTCTTTCTCAAAGTAATTAAGAATTGATTCCAAATTAATTCTATTAGTAAATTATGTTTTCGTAATGTTGAGAGCGTGAGGAAAGCGCTTTTCCTTGAAGTAGATGAGCCATTGTGCTTATATACCTCATTTCTATTCTAAAATGCATTTATTGGATATTTACTGCCTCATGGCTTAGGAAAATATACGTTATTTCCATAATAATGTCGAAAAGTTCAACATCTTCATTTAATGGCTCGAAAGATTGGAATCAGTTCTTTCTCTAGAGACAATATTCATTAAGATTCTTTGAATCTAGTAATCTCTGCCAAAATCTATCAATTTTGGAGTAGCTTAGCTGAAGTTGCTCAATCAGAGTGTAGCCATTCAGTTTAATCTTCTCTCTAATTGTACTGTTTATTGGAATTTAGAAGTTGAATTTTTCAGCTCATCACTCATTGATGGCTATAGAATACCGAGAGAGAGGTATCTGAGCCGACTAACCACGACTTTTATTGTAAGATTCCAGGAAGCTTTGTAACCCAGTATATGCGTTAAATTCTGCGCTCAAACAAATCATAGATTGAAAAGCTGTTCCTCTGCATACCAGCGTTCATCTCAATGAGAATGCTGGCATTTTCTATTCATGTTTATGCAATGTCCTCCTTATTATCTGAGAGATTCCAAATATTTACAGAGCTTCCTTTGGAGGTTGAATAAGAATTGAATTTTCTGTTTATAGAGAGACTTCTAATTAACAAAAGATTCTTTAATCATATCAAACTTTTCAATATTGCGGAATTAATATTGCAACAAATCTGTGAGTAACATGATAAAGCTGTCGAAGTGACGCTACTATTTCAGATTATATGACAAACTTAGTATTAGCAATATTACTAAAAGGGGAAGTCTTCTCTTTTTCTTTTTGTGACATCTAGCGTAGTATGACATCCCCAACAATGAAAATATGTTTTGATGGTCTTTTTGCTTTTTAAATTGTGTTGGATTTTTCGTACCATCACTTAGTTCAGAGTTCGTTTGGTTTATATATTTATTGGTGATGGATTCTACTACTCAGCACCCAAGGTTAGGATTCCAATCTATTTGCATTGTCAGCCCAAGACGCCGGGATAATTTCCTAATTGCCAAATAATATTTTCAATCGTCTTGAAAGTTCCTGTTTTTGTACATTAATCACTGACTACTGTATAGCTGCATTATTTATAAATCATCTTCAAAAATAGGTTCTGCTATAATGCATCAAATCCATGAAATTCCATGGTACTTATCCACTTTGAATCGTGTTGGAGCAGAAGAAAGGAAAATTGAAATGTGTCTGGTAACAGTCAACGAAGGAGCTTCCTGCTTATTCGGTGGTTCAGCGCTTTGATTTGATAATAATTCATTTTAGAAACATTAAAATTCCACGCACTTAAGCAGCAAAGAGCTCAAAATTGGGATTGTGATATAAAGTATATATATTAATTATTGCATGCGCGTGAGGCAACCTCAGGAATGGTTTCAAACTTGCGTTTCCCACCTACGGAAGATTAATAATATCAGTCACTTTCTAACTCAATAATAAAGTATCTCCTCAAACTTCATGTTATCAAAGAAGCTCTTCGGAATTTTATTCAACTAAAGTAGTTAACTCACAAACGCCCATATGAAAAGTTCTGGAAATCAACCAGAGAAATGAAGCAACCCCATCTATATTTACAAATTACAACCCAAAAGAGGTCCATACCTTGCACTTAGAAACCTCCAAAAAAAATTTCTGACAAATATAGGAACTTAGAACAGTCATCAAAAATCACCTTTCCAATGCTAGCGCTTAGAACATATCTTTATTTCTTTTTTCTCTGGCTTCAAAGAAATGAGCAACCCATCGCTTACCAAATACTTCCGAATAATCTATTCGTGTTGGCTTTTCAATTAACCATTCTGTAAGAACAACATAGCGCTGATGTTCCTCTTCTATTGTGATATTATTTGCATTTTTCAACTGAAACCTCAGTCCTCGTTCACTTGTGTCATGGATAAATTTAAGACTCACCAGCCTCAACGCCATCTTGAAAATAATGATATCCCATTGCCTTGATTTACTGCTGATAAATACTGGGATGTCTTCTTGCTCCAAATTGAGAATCTCACATTGAAGTTCTTTGTGATTTACCAAATAAGCAGCTTTGAAATCATCTTTGCTGTAGTCTCTGAGGGTTCTTTTCAGATTTTCTAACCATTCGTTGAATTCTTTGAGCTTGTCAAAGAGAAAACTCTGCATAGGCTGTCTTAAGGCCCGCAGGATTTCAGATTGGTTGTCTGCATATATATTTTTGAGAGCATCATAAACCTCCATCGAATTAAATAGAGCATGATTGAAACATTTCTTCAGATGCACTTTCAAAAAGTGTCTCCCTACCTCCTGCGGTCTCTTTTCAGCACATTTGCCTACCCTGCTTTTCTGGGGTATTCTTCCAGATAGATCCAGAGTTTGCTGAGATTCTCTTATCAGATTCGCAAGCGATTCCAAAAATGGATTAATCATCATTGATTGGTTAAAATCAGCCTCCTCCTCTTTTATCATCGCATACTGGTCTTCTTCAAGCTTTCTTATCAGCCCATCATTGATACCTTCAGATTTTATAATTGGATCTTCCTCTTCGATTTTTTCTTCACATTCAATTTCGTATTTCATCAGAGTGATGGATCTATCCTTTGGGGTCTTGAATTCTCGATAGCCACTAAGGTCATCAGCGTGTTGCTCTGTGTCGCTTTTAAAGAAAAAAATTGTCTCGGAGGAATAATGCGATTCATTGATATCAAACATCCAATCGGAAGTAATTGACTTGAAAGGTTCTTCTACCTCAATGGTAGCTCTCAGTGATCCATTATCGATTCCATTTAAAGGCTGACCTTTCATTGTTTCACGACAACGTTGATTTTCTTCGAATATGTTTCGAGCGTTTTGTTGAGATAGCGAGCATTTTGACATGATTTCCTGGCTGCCTTCAGACTGTCCTCCATCGAAGGCTCTGTAGATTGAACCAGAAAGATTTTTTGGACTCTCATTGATCGAGGAACGATGATCAGGGCAATTGCTTACTTCCTTGAACATCCTCTCAGGAGGAGATAAGCCAACTGGACTTTCATTCGTTAGCGAGGTATTTAGGAGAGCAGAGGCCAAGCAATAATTGCGATGATCACTTTTGAGATCCATATTAAAAGGTTTTCTTTTTTATTAAGACTGATCGATTTCCCTTCTCGGATTATAAACCTTAAGAAATCCACGAATTGCATTTTACGGCAGGAAATTAATTACCGAATAAAGATGCTATTTTAATTGACTCACGTGTTCTAAACTTCATCGACCCTATTCCCTCAAACTCAATTTGTTGGCAAATATGCTAGCTATAGCGATTCAGTTTCCTTGAATCTTGCTTAAAGCTTATCAGTTCGTTATGAATTATAGAATAAAGTGTTATAGAGGTTCTTGATTTGAATAATGTCTCTCAAAACATTTGATTGCTTCTGAAGGAATCAGGTTATGAGTGCTTTTACTGTGGAGACATAATAGATAAAATTTGTTGTTGTCAGATGAAAATAAATTAAAATGCATGGCAATATTGATGCTTTGTTCGATAAAAGGAAGTTAATCATATTCTTCAATTGCAGATAATTCCTAGATACTGCCTGTTTGATCACTTTTTTGGAAAATGCTGCCAGATTTTTGTTTTCTCAGTTTACCTCATATTTATTTGCGTCGATTCTGCAATTTGACAATATTCAGCGTCAATCCAAAATTTCCCTCTCTCTCTGTTAAAGTACGTATGAGAGAAAGTGTTGGTTCAGATTCATACAGAGGTTTTTCGACATATTTCGGTGTTCTGATCAAATAAACGAAACATCTGTCTTATAATCAACCCTAGTGTTGATACTCTCGAATTAGAGCCAACTTTTTCTGTATTCAATTTATCGGAAGAGTTTTTCCAAAATTCAGGCATTTTGAAGCGAATGGCATCAGCATCTGTACAATCAATAATTTCCAAAAATTTTCTTTAATTCCAGATTTTAAGTAAGTGTCTCTACGAGAAAAATCCCACTCGATTAATTCAAACTACTAGAAACTCACAGGAATAAACCAAACTGATCTAAACGAGAGAATCAGACCAGAAACAAGACCTCTCGACAGAAAACACTTCCTTTTTGAACATTGAGACAATCAATCGATCGAATTGTCCAAAATTTCATCCTTGTACGCAAAATTGCTAATTTTCAAAGGCACGTAATTTTGTGATGCATTTCAAACTGCGGAAATCTAACAGTCGCTTTCTTATGAAGTGAAGATAAATATGATTGATTATCTTTATGCAAATTCTCTAATCAAAAAACATTAGTACAATAAACTACAGGCGCTTATATAGAACATAATTAAAGCTGGTTTGTTAGAGCAACCCAACATGGTGTCTACATGTACCTATTTGCAATGCTAGCTGATCAATCATGATTGGTTATCAAGAACTAAAGAAGAAGCAGAGAAGTGATTCTGACTGGCATTTTTTCTCGCTGCTGGATTATAAAATTTCGGTAATGAAATACTGCCTTGACCGCCGGTTTGCATAAAGCTCTTGCTTTCCGTCGTATTGTGATTTTGGCTTTGAATCCGCTTTCTTGTATCTCGATGCAATTTGCTAATCTCTTGGATTTTGGCTTTATACTGAAGCATTTTCTTTGCTTGTTCGCTATTTTGGTTGATAGCCTTCGGAAACCCCTCACCAGTACTCCTACAATCCCCAATTGCTATATACTCTCGCGAAGGTACAGTCGAAATCCCTATGACAGTGGCGCTGGCTGTAGAATTATTCACATGCACAATCCTATCAGAACACTGTTTTTGATTTTCTACAACAGGCTTTGCATTTTGTCCACCTCCCAAGTTAGTCAAAAAAGGCGTTGTGCTATTACACCTTTCTGATTCCTTAACAGAGGCTCGCTTTTGAGCATCTTGCTGATCTCGCTTTGTGTTTGAGTTCATCTCCGGCTTTGAGTTTTCTTTTCCAGCATTGCCATCAAATCTATGAGAAAAGCTCGCAAACTGCTGTGACCTCGCAAGGGCCATTTTCCTTAGCCTGTTACGCTTCTGAGTGTCCGCATTGTCGTTGAATACGAATCGATACTGCTCAATATCTTCGGATTTTTGAGGTTCTGGAGTCTTGAGATTCGCCAGGAAATTGCTCCAGGAGCGCTCGTGAGTAGATTCACGGAAACGAGGGGCTGCGAAATCAAGCACTTGTGAGCTTGAGACTAATCTTATCGTCGCTCGAGTTTTATTTCCTTTTCCTATGGGACTCGATTGCATTTGAGTTGGCAACAATCTTTCTATACTCTGTGTTTGTTTCGACTGTATTTGCTGCAAAGGTCCCTTCATATAAGCGATAGGCAAATGAACAGCCTGGTTTCCTTTCATATTTGAGAAGTTCATACCTGTTTTGCTGTGGCCACTCAGTATAGAAGCGCTTTTTAGTCTGTTTGTGGTGTCTGTGAGTGTTTGGTCATTAAGGTTCGCAATCATTTGCTCAGAAAGATGCTCTTCCGTATGTTCTCCTTCGTTATCATACCTCATAATGGAAGATTGGTCACCAACGTTAGGCATGAGATTCAAAGATTTTGTTCGGTCCAGCCTAGAGATCTGCCCCGATTGATAATATTCTCTCTGAGTTTTATTGAAAGACACGTTCCCTGTGCTCTCTGCCACAGGTTTCATTGGCGCATGGTGCCTAGAGACAGTTGTTTGCTTATCCAAGTCCTGCTCTGAGCCTATAGTCGCATTCCTTCTCTGTTTAGATTTATTTTCATGTAATTGATTCATGCTTTCAGCAGATTTAAGACCGAACGTGCTATGAGTGCTCATGAAGTACGACTGGTTCGGCGACACTTTCTGTTGAGGGTCTACATTCTCCGGGGGAATCATCTGAGGTAGCGATTCGTGTGAGACTACATGATTTATTGTTTGCTTTGACGTCCGGGTTTCACGATCGGTGAAATGAGACAAGACTTTTTTGTTGACCATACGCATCAATCCTGCATGTTTCTTCAGAAAATGATGGGAATTATCTTCTTTTTGAGCCAATGCCTCTCTGCTCAGACTTTCATAAACTTCGTCTCTTTGGCTTTTCTTTACTTTGTAGAATTTCTGAACGTGCTCTTTCATCTCTGGATGCAAGTTGATGAAGACTTGCTTGCTGATGGACATCGCAGACAGCTTCTTCGAAGTTACCTAATAATCCAACATTAATCTATCAATGATTTTTGCAGAAGAGATTTACTATAATTCGGTACTCATATTGCTCTTGGTTCTTCGGGTAAAATAATGTCTCTTCCCCGATAAGCGTTCCTGGACCGACAACACATAGGGTAAGCCATTGAGTTTGTTTGTGGACAACTTCAGTGTGATTGACTGGGTTTTTTATTTGATATTCTAGTTTTCTTTGAATTTTGCAAGTGCCGTGCTCTATGAGGTATATTTTTGGGTTTGGCATCTTCTGTCCTTCATCAGTCAGCATCGTACCTTCGTTGAATCCTTGACTCTGAGCAACTATTAGGGAAAAAAGAGAGATAGTTTCTTTTACGAAGAACGAATAGAAGATTCGGTATTGGATCTGTGAAGAGTTGATAGAATTAAGGAAAGCAAACGCGTTTAGCAGAAATTGGTTCTTTTTCTCTCGAATGGCAGCCAGGAAATTAATATATCCTGCAGCGTTGATGACCAACAGCTCGCAGTCGGTCTTACAGAGAATCGAAGCTGTTCGTTTGTGTCCTGGTTTCTTGAAAGCTGAACAAGGGCAATTAGGATTACGAGAAGTTATTTATATAGTACCTGCGTCACCAAAATCATTTCCTGCGTGTAACACACGAACGAGCTGGCCGTGAGACTCAGCGAGCTCCTTGAAATCGCGCTCCGAGTTTTCTTCCTCGTCGATATTGGGAAGAGATTGTACGCTAGTATTCTTGGTTCTAAGCATCAAGCGAGCTCTTTGAGCGACTTTCTTCACCGCCATTGTCATCGCAACGGTAGTGCCGAAATTTTCTCCAAACCGTAGCGTCGCTTTGCGTCCAACACTTGGCCTTGGATTTTCATCGGTTTTGGTGTTGTCTAACTCCTCTTTCTCATCACTCTTCACTGGAGGGAGGTTGCTCAACGATTGGGTAGTAGTTAGTTTCGCAGTTGAGCGCGATGGCCATAGATTTTTGAAGCCCTTCGCAGTGATAACGCCTACTTGGCCACGTAAAATCACATAGAACTTGTTGTTTGATTCATCGCCTTGTTTAAAGATAAAGGTTCCTGCTCTAACGCTCTCGTAGCTCATTTTTGTGCAAAGCTCTAATAGTATCTTCATGGCGTCCTCGGTTTGATAGGATGCAAACATATTCTTGAAGAAATCGATGTCTTTGATGGATTCGTAGATCCACTAATAGTGAGATTTAACTAATTGCATCTTCGTTAGAGTGTTTACCTCGCAATCTTCAAGTTTTTTCTTTTCTTTTTTTAAGCATTCGACGAGGAGATTATGACTGACAGCCTGTTCGAGTTGAGTTAATCAGATTGCTTTTCGAAGGGAAATACATTATCAAGAGTGGGCTCCTGGATTTGCTGGGACTCCAAGATCGATGTTTCGGAGATATCGAGAAGGGACATATCAATACAAAGAATTCGTAGTGAAAGAGTTTAACTAAATATTCAAAATAGCAATGTTTCCGTTCAATTTATTCAAAAATTTAATTGGTAGCGTTTACAATTAACCGTCACTCATGCCTTCTATAGTCACAGAGAAAGCAAGCAATTCTTCCAAGAAAACGTTTTGGATGCTACATTTTAAAGTAATGAGTATCCAGAAGATGAAAAAGAATGTTATCTCAAGGTATCATCCCTCTTCAATATAATTCCTCATAATCTTTTGCTGCACTCAGATAAAAATAAGCTGGATAAAGAGGGATCTTGAGCAAAATTTTCTATTAACCAGATAACCCATCGCTTTCATGTTTTCCAGAGTTATTCGCGACTCAGCAAAGATTCGAATGAGTTTTATTAAAGTAAAATAAACAAAATCTTAATACGTGTATAATTTCTGAAATCCAGCCTCAGTTTGCAAAATGACTTTCAACAAAACCGTCTTTTTCGCGGCAATTCTCCTCGTCTCCGCAGTTTATGCTCAGACCGATCTCAGCATTTTCCAAGTTACAATCAACGACATGAAGTTGGCAAGACAACTTGCTAAGGAACTCTTGGAGAATAAACTCGCTGTCAACATCAATTTGGTCGGCAATGAAAAGTCACAAATCACCAGCTTCTACAACTGGGATGGCGTTATTGAGAGAGACAACGAAATCCTCCTCATCATTAAATCGAAGAGCTCGCTCAAAGAGAAAATCGAAAAAGTCGTCAGCAAGATCCATACTTATGATACCCCTGAGATCGTCCAGATTCCAATCGTCGGAGCTAACCAAGCTTTCATCGATTTTGTTAACGCAAAACTTGCATAAAAGGTTTCGTTTATTTAGTTCCATACAAAGTAGATAGTCATATAGATTCATTCTACGTTATGATGCTATTGAAATTATAGTTACCTCTAAAGACTTACCCAACAAACTTTAAACCCAATTTCCTTTCGTAGTTTCTCATTATTATCTCTCTCTCATGATACGCACGTAACACGGTAAATGCTTAGCTTAACTAATATGGTAACTCTCAAAATTTTGATCTTTGTTTTGAAATGAAACTGATTCGTTATTTACCATTACTAACAAAAAAAAGGCAATACAATGAAAATCATGCAATATGCGTTTGCTAATCTCTAGGAATAATGCTGGAGTCCTCTAATCTGAAGGTGTATTGATTTAGTCCCAACTTGATTTCTTCTTTGCTTTCACATGAGACAACCCTTAAAGAGCCATCTGCTTGAATTGTGTCGACGATGACCTCAATTTCCGGTTGATTCTCCCTTCTTAATACATACTCTTTTCCGCTGGAGAAAAAAAGTGAAACTTTAGCAAGCCAATATTGTAAATAGAAATTACTAGTGTAGGAACAGTTTATTATATCTGTCGGATATATTAAGCCCCCAGCCTTCGGCCTCTAATAGCTGAATATGCTCCTCGAGCTCAACAAGTACTTTCGCGAGCAGCAATTCAGCATCAATCTTTGAAGGGTCGACCCAGTCTGCAAGAGAAGCCCATGGTTTTGCTGCATCAATATTGATTCCAAAGCCAATTACTACTTTTGTCTTTGTCATATCTGCTCCTGAAAAACTGTTGCAAATAATCCCACCAATCTTTTTGTTCTCGATGACGATATCGTTTGGATATTTTATATAAACATCCAAGCCCTATTCGCAGAAAAAATCAGACAGACAGATAATTGCAGAATTCTTACGCTTAGTTCTCTTAGAGTCTTCACAATTGCTATTGCCACCACAAATTGAAGAAATGCTGAGTGTTCAAGCTTTACCGTCTTTGTTAAAGATGTCGCGATAGCTCCAGTTTTTGTATCCCAAGTATTCTTTCGACTGCCTAGTAGAGATATCCCGTTGAAGCACTTTTCACTAGAGAGAGAGAAGCAAATACCGATTCCTTCAGTTTGGTGATCGCAGAAATAAACAATATCCTGTTCGAAATCCACGAAAAAATCTTTCAATACTTTTTGAGTTGAAGTAGTCCATTCAGAGTACATCAAGATGGGACTTTCTTGTAATTTAAAATCTTGCAAATATTGAAAGACTTTGCTTATTTTCAGTGTGACAGTAGACTAACCAAAGAAATTAGCTTCAGAATCTGTGAAAAGTGCTACCTGTTTAATTGATGCATTTTTGCTATCAATTATATGAACGGCTGGAGAAAGAATTCTTTTTTGTTGACTAGACAGGTCTGTTGAACTCTTGAGTGAATTTAGATGCTGAGAGAGTAATTCCCACTCTTTTCCTTTGCAAATAATGACAGAGTTGAATTTTTTCTTTCACCATTGAAATTTTTAGGTTAAGATATGTACTAATAAACAGTGAAAGTGTACCAGCACCCAAAAATGCCGCAATGCAAGACCTGTAGTGAGTAGTCCAGCACCTGTTGCTATCACAGCAAACGCTTTGGTTTGCCAGAATTTGTTTGCTTTCGCTTTATCCATATTCAAACAAAGATTTAATAAATTTAACTTCCTATGCTAATATTCTCCAGAGCTTTTGTATGAGTGGCTAGAAAATTGCAACGATAACATTTTGCCAACTCGGACTAGAATTAGTGATAATCTTATGAACAGCAGCGCTTTTTGTTGGTAGGAAAGCTCTCATCTGATGATCTCATTTTGAAAGAGAAAATCGTAAAGAAGTACAACTCAAATAAATACGGCTTCAAAAAGCAATACAGAATGACTATTTAAATGCATTTTCTAAAAATGATCTTAGCGCCGCAAACTCTCTGTCAATCGATTTGATATACTCCAACCCGAATTCACCACCTCGCACTTCCACAGGGCTCAGAAATTCTTGCTCCGGCATGGTCTCAGGCTGATTCTGAAACGAAGGAGCCACTCTCTTAATGTCAATGATTGACGTTCCTGTCGAAAGTCGCTTTAAAGAATTATTTAAAGATTAACACCTATAAGTCACTAAATTACTCTTACCTGGGAGTCAGAAATGCTCCTCCTACTTTGATTCCATCTTTCCGTTGTCTCAGGCATCTCGGGCACGAGGTCAAACTGTTTCAGACATTTTAGCATTGAAAGCGGATCACCGCGAATCAGATGATTTCGTTCAATCATTTTCTCCAGCAGATCTGTCAACGGGAAACTATAGTAGTTTTTTATCGCATCTAATTTCAATTCGAGGTCTAAATCAGAAAGGTCCAGAGAGCACGCATCAATTATTGTTGCTCCGAAACTAAACACATCCATTTTAAAAGGATCAAATTTAAGTAGTTCTTCTGAGCCTACCGCTTTTCCCTCAGAAAGGAGATATTCAAGCTCTGGAGCACGATACAATAAAAACGAGCTTTCTTTCAAGGTTTTGGAAGGTTCTTCTCCAATTGCAAGAGGATGTAGTAGCTTATATTCAAACCGTGGTGTTTTGAAGATAGTATCTGGTGATATTTGTCCATGAGGGAGATTTGATTGTTGCATTTTCGTGAGTGCACAAAGCGCGTTTGACAGCATGCTTAAAATCTCGATTTCGCTAAATCTATTGCCATCGCCTTGTCTGATTTGTATCTCGTCAGCTAACGTTTCAACGATATCTTCCAGAAATAGCTCGTGTTGACTGCTCGCTATCTCTCTGCGAGCAACAATGTCGATCAAACCAGGACCTGCTAGAGACATGGCGACTTCTGCAGCGCGGACCTCTTCTGATGACAGATTTTGTAAATTCACGGTCTTCTTCATTAACTGATCGTTTTCAAAGCGATGTCTATAGACTTCTACTGGGCCGAGTGAGGGGATGTTATATTTATCAATGTGGTGGTAGTTTAGAAGGAGGCTTGACACTTCCTTTTCAGAGTCTGCAATCATCCTATGTAATAAGATTTATGATTAAAATTATTCTCGTCTGGGAGTTGTAAAATATGCAGTAGAGGACAGCAGCTTTTCAAAGCGAAATAATGAGTTCTTACCTGAGAAGAGAGCATGAAGGAAGAAGAATAATGGTGTAAGCATTTTTGCTTTGAAAATAATAATAGATGGATGCATTTCAGTTATTACCTAAATCGAAAATTCTAACCCTAGCTAATATCTGGGATTGATTGCTTCACAAAGTAATAGTGGAATATCGGCTACGGTCAAAATACATTACAATTTTTAGAGCAGCACGATATTAGGTTCGGATTGGGGGAATTTTCGAGCTTATATGGGGATTTCTGCGCGATTATATCCGGAAACGCGTACTGTTGGTTGTTATCTTCGTTTTCCACTACAACAATATGTCTCGATCGTAATTTGCTAGTATCGCCAGACGCTCGCTCAGTGGTTAGCGTATCGTATTTATGCGGGTCTGGTTCAGGAAGAAATCTCTGATCTAATTGCACGTTTCGCTGGAACGCCAGCGTTTTTCCCTCTTTGGAATGTAATGGAGGGGCTTCTAGTTTATCCTCTGCTTCTTGATGCCACTCATAGCCTTCTTGGCTGTCACCAATCACAGCGCTTTGTTTGTTTCCTTGCTCGTCTTTTCCCTTGGGAGTATCGACCTTCATTTTGTCATCTCCACTGTCATTCGCTTCAATACCTGCCAAGTAGAGTTCGTCCAACTTGGTTTGCTCTTCATCGTTTTTCTTCTGTTTGCATCTAAGAGTCTCAATCAATTGCTCGAATAGTTCCTCAACCATTTTTGAGCTTCGCGCCGATGTATTCAGGTATTGTAGGTTATATTTTGCGATTAAGTCTTTTGGGACAGAGACATTATGGTTCCCTTTCCCCTTCTTGTCCTTTTTCGTGGAAATGAGACATAAGTGGGTTTGAGACAAATTGACCTCGGGATAAAGCTCTTCAAGGAGCGTTGTGAGCTCCGTGAGAGAATTTTGGTCAGTACTGTCATAGACGAAGACTATTGCATCGGCACTTGAAGCTTGGAAGGTGATGTTGGGTCTAAACCGTTCATCGCTGGGTGTGTCCCAGATCGATAATTGAACTACGGTGTCGGAAAAAAGCGCTTTTTTGATTTTATTCTGCATTCCGAAAGTTGGATCATAGTCTTCATAGAACTCTCGAGAGCAATATTGGCGGATTAGTGAAGTTTTACCAGAGTTAGCAGGCCCAACTACAACGATTTTAAAGAAATAGTCGTACTCCGTAGCCGTATCAAAGGCTTTTGCTTTCAGAGGAGTTGGGACGTTGGTTCCTCTGAGAAAATTTTTGTTGTGGATTTGCTTGCTTTGAGATGAATGCTCGCTACCGTTCTTTGAGCCTTACAATAAGGTTGCTCTTGTAGTGGGAAATGATAAGTTCGAGTTGAATAGAGTTTCAGATTTCTGAGGAGACTCCCAGGCCATAGTTTGCAAGCTTGTAACTTTTATAAGTTTATTTTTTATTTTACGGCAATCTTTTTGGTTTATTTTCATTTTGAGCGTCTGTTTTGTCATAGCTGGGATGTAAGAAAAGGAGAATTCATTCACCTTTGATATTCCTAAGTTTTCTTCTAATCCTCGAGTTGATGACGTTGTTCATATTTATACTTAGTTTAGCAGGATGCATCAACATCCAAAGATAGTCTCAAAAAAACATAATTCTATAGTTGAGATAAGCAGCAAAGCATAAAGCGCTGGATTTTATACGTGTCTCAAACAAACAGACTCAATCCAAAGCGGGTTCATTGTGTAAATAACTTAATTGAATTTTTGAGTGCTGTTTTGACACATGACTGTATTGAATCTTTAATAGACACTCTTAAATTTATTTATTCGGCTAAAAACTTTGCTAATGGACTACTCTTTGAATCTATTAGAGGGGCTATCCTGCAATGGCACTCTCAGTTGTCCAACACTCTACGAGTGCGTGAATGACGCTTGTGTTCATAAATCTCCTTTTCCTCCGACGCAGAGAGAAATTATCGGATCCATACTTATTGTATTCTTCGGCGGTCTTGCTAACGCAGGTGGCATGGGAGGCACCTTCGCAATTCTCCCTATCCTTGTCACGATCTTCAATTACGATCCTATCCCAGCTATTCGAACAGTCTACGGGATGGTCTTCGCAGGAGCCGTTGGAAATTTCCTTACCACAGGCTTCACGCGTGAAAAGATAACGTTAAAACCACTCATTAACTACAACATGTGCTTGATTTGCATCCCAATGCTGCTTTGCGGAGCGAGTTTAGGAGTGATAATAAAATCTTATCTTCCACCAGTCATCACAATCACCGGACTTGAGCTCATCCTCTTTAACAACATTTACAAAATCAATAAAAGGGCAAAGTCTCAGTATGCACAAGAAACCACAGCGAACAACCAGCTCAAGAGTGATCTGTTAGAAAAAGGAGGACAAGAAATCGAGCTTACACCCATAGACTATCAACAGCACGAAACTATTATGAAATTCCCGAGAGCGCTCGCGATAATAAGAGAAGAAAGAAACATGTTCCCTCGGAAAAAGTACCAAGAGATTTTTATGCTGCTTATTTGTATGATGGCTTTGCTGGTATTAAGAGGAAACAAAACGTTTTCTTCGATCATTGGAGTGGAATTTTGCCAATCTGGGTATTGGACGATATACTTCCTGGCGCTAGGCGTGTGCTTTTACTTCGGACTTAGAGCCAAGGCGATAGTGTTAGGTGAAGTCGAGATGAAAAGACAAATTGAAGGCGATTCTGTGAACAAAGAACAAGGCATGAACCTCACTTCTGAGAATATCACTGCTCTTTCAACAACAGCGCTTGTGGGTGGGATATTAGCAGGAATGATTGGAATTGGTGGAGGAATGATCATTGGGCCGACGATGCTTGATATAGGGATGAATGGTCAAACGACAACTGCTACCTGCGGATTTTTTATCTTATTTACTTCGTTTATTTCTCTTTTCCAGACTTTGCTTGCAGGTGAGGTTAACCTTATTGAACTCGTTTTCTTCGCGAGTCTTTCGTCTATTGGAGCATTGGCGGTCTCAAAATATCTCTTGTATTTGGTGAGGAAGTACAATCGACCATCTATAATGCTATTTTCGTTGGTGTATGCAATGTGTGTTGGTGCTATGATTATACCATCTTATGCGGCTTTGAGAACTGTGCAAGAGCCAGAGTTAATGCTCTCTGTTGGACAGCTCTGCTAAAGGGAATACGATTGAATAGCATGTTAGGATAGACTGTTTTTGCAGATAAAGTTGCACATTTGTTGAACCTGTTGTATATAACCCATTGATACATGTGTTTCAGAAACATTATGATTAAAGCAACCCTAGCTTACTCTTCTTTTTCAATGACCGGTTGAAAATCAGTTTAGATTTATTGAGCTATTTATGTCGCGTTAAAGCTACCTCTCCTGAACGTCTACGTATTAATTTTCGTTTCTTCCTTCGGTGCTATCTGAGAACTGCATAATTCTGTACTTAGATTCAAATTTATGGCGATTATGGAAGAAGATAAGGCACACCCATTAAGTCTTGATAGAGAATCTAACACAATTCAGATTTTTTGGTTAAGTCTATAGTGATGTCAGCTACACTCGAAAATTTACAATTTGAGCAGTGAAGATCAAGAAGCACCTGAGCAGCCTAAAAGTCAACACATACCAAGGGTACCAAAAAGCGCTTATTGCTCCTTCGCAACTTGATCATTGAAATCTGATTTTGTTCTCTTTTTACTTCTTCCGATTACGAAGTTCTGAGAGAATCAGTTATAATTAATCAGATTAAAGACCCACAAGCTCAAAAATAGGGTTTATCGAAAACCTGAAATGCTATTAGCCAAGAACTAAAAAGATGCAATTTAAAGGGAATTTCAAAGAGATCGCTTATTCATTTGATCTTGAGGCTCGGGTAGGTGATTTAGAAGGACAACATGCGATCTAAAGCAGCGAGTTATCTTGAAAATTGATTTTCTGTTCAGCTCTTATATCAAGATGAATGCCCAAAAAATCTAGATATCCGACCTAAATTGGTCTCTTAGCCGCCTAAATAGGCTTCTCATCAGATCTTTTCATTGCATAAATCGTATTTTTTCGAGTGCTGAAACTAATACTTTCGACTAATACTTCATAAATGCATGCTGTTCAGGACCACAATGATATGATGCGAGATTAGAATAAGGCTCGACAATAAACAGTCAGACTTCAAAGCAAAATGAGGTTATCGATAAATTCAATGAATTGCATGAGATATAGCATTTTTCTTTTTAGAGAGAGTGAGAGAACTCATTTAATCATGCATAACTCTCCAATTTTCATTTGGTCTTTCTCTTTCTTCAGAGAAATTATTCTTAACAGGAGATACTTTTTCATTTGGAAGCTGTGGTGACCAATACAGTGAAATCCTTATCTATCAGTGTTTTTTAGCTATTCCTAGTCTTCTCTCTCGAGATCTCATATCACAGCCCTTTCTCCTCGTCTCTCTACTCTTTTAGACAGCCTATGAGGTGGCTAACGCTCCTGACTAGCCAACCTAACAAAGCTAACAGAGGAATCACGCCCAACCCTTTCAGAAATCCCCACGTAAATATCGTTATTAGCCTCATCATAATTCGTACTGGAATCATTTCTTAGCGTACTATTAGGTAATCACTTATTAACGTACTATTATTTTAAGTCATTTCTACCTCACTGATACGAAAATTTAAGTCGCTTGGAGTAAAATTAATTAAAAATCAGGATTTTATGATATACCGGTATATACCGGTCTAGATATCCCTCTTTATCGCAATCTAATTTCATATATCATGATTTTTCATTGATTATCCAACTTCCAACCTCATGATCAGGCTTACCATTCTCATTCTATTCACAGCTTTCCCAACATTCACTTGCCCAAAATGCCCTACCGATGACTCTAACAGTGGCTGGAATAGCGATTACAGCACCCTCTATTACACCTCTGTTTCAGCCATCTACAGAGTGATCCCGTCCTCTGTCTGTCCTCCGATTAACAACATGAAAATGCCTGGAGGTTGGGCTAACCTATATCTGAGTCACACAAGCTGCCTTGGGTACCTAGGACCTCTCGGACCTCAGGGCCCTTTAGGAGCCCTCAGTCCCGTTGAGAAAAATAATTTTTGGAATCCTTTAATGTCCATTATGGCAGATATTGGAGATTGGAGCGATCTATCCGAAAAACTCACGACAAAAGGCGGCCCTTTAAGTCAAAATGGCCCTTTAGGCCATCAAGGACCTGTTTCTCCTAGTCAGTACTTTGGAAAGGCACAGCCCGGAAAATTCCTCTTCGAATCCAATGACTTTGCTGTTCAGACACGAGCTTTGGGATTATGGGGTCCGCTTGGACCCGTGGGACCTTTGGGAGCTCTCGGGCCTCTTAGCCCTTTAGGTCCGATTGGAGCCACTGGTTTCGCTGCTGACTCGCATGGAAATTATATTTCCAATGGAAACGTCGTTAGGGAAATTCCAGTACGATTCGATGCAAAAACTGTTCGAACTTATGAGCTTTATGAAAATTACGAGGAAAACTTTGCTAAGTGCATTGAAGATCAAGATACCTCATTCATGGTGGAAGGATCTGCTGATAACCTTGATGAGATTGACATCTATCCTATTAACTCGCGAGAGAATCAGATTGTGACGATAGTAGTAACTCCGGTTAATGAGCTCGACCAATACGATCTGGCCGTCTATGATGCTAAGGGGGAAATGGTCGGGAGCTCCGAGACTCATGGATACGTAGAGACGATGCAGTTGATGGTTTCTGCTGGTACTCGGCTTTATGTCGCTGTGAAATTAACGTCGAGCCTCCATGGTCTAAAGAAAGAGTATAACCTGTTTGTGACTGGGTCAACTCAGGAGTTGAATGCTTATAATATCCATGGAGAGCACGTGTTGAGATGGTATGATAACAGATATGCTGAAGGCACTTTCCCAAAGAAGATGCCAAAGAGGCCTTCATGTTAGGTATGCTAGGTAGAAATCCATTAATTTGAGAATTAACATATGATGTATGGTTTTAGATAAGATATTAAAAGAGTTATATGAAGAATGCTATATATGAAAAATGCGAACAAAAACAAAAAGCAAATATAAAACCGTTGGTTTTGGCAGGATCATAGCTTCATTGGCTCAAGTCCTTCGATTATGTTTTGATAGAAAGTTTAAAATATCCAAATTGCTAATTATAAAAAATATGGAGAGAGAAAAAAAATGGATTTGGAAAGGGTTTGAATGTGCTGATCTGATGATAGAAATAATAATCAATTGAATTTTTTTGATAAATATACCAATCCAACCTCTCTACGTTTGTTGTGTTAAGAGTGGATTTTTTCATTATTGAATTTAATAAACAGAAAAATCTCGGCACATAAGATAAAACATGATTGGGATATTTAAAGTCAAATTGAATATAATCAAAGCTCTCTTGAAAATTTATAGAGCAATTTAAAAATCTTAAAAAATTTTTGCACTTCAGCAATCAGCTTACGAAAATCATATTTTCTTGTTTGAAAACAGCTTTTAGAAAAATATGAGTATCTGCTCGAATGAAATAAATCTCCGAACTTCAGGTTATCAACAACAACAGTCATGAGATTCCTTCGAGCTTCAAGTTTTTTTCCAGCTGAACGAAAACTTCATATTCGTACCCGGACTGCGTGCGTTAAAACTATGACTTTTCACGTTTTTCTCCGGCCCAAAAGAAGATGGATACAAAAGCACTTTCTTCTGCTTTGCCATTCCTCTTAATATTCTACTGATCTTGTCATCACTCTTTTTAATTGGGAATTGAGTCATATTTGACTTTGACTCCGTTTTTCTTTCAAAACCATCCCCAGTAGCCAAGCTTAGATCAATCGTTGGAGATTTTAATGGAGAATACGGTGGAGATAATTGTGGTGAGAGCCGCTCATTCTTCTCGTTTTTCAGTAAAAACTGTAATTCTCTTCCCAACCCAAAATCCTGCTCGTATCTTTCTTTCAGTTTGATTTCACCAAGTCGCAGCCTCTCTTGCGCCGATTCCAACATACTCTCATCGATGCGTGAATGTCGAACCTTGTAAATCTTCATGATTTCCCGATTAAACAATTTTAGGTTTCTACTACTTGCTTTTCTACTTGCTACCTCCTCCAGTAGCTTTTGACCGACGGACTTCCGTTTCTTCAAACTTTTCACAGAAAAAACCTTTTCTTTACTAACCAACTTTGAGGAATCAACTATCAAACCCTGGATGTAAGTCGCCTTTTTCAAAAAAGTTTTCATAGCTCGCCCATTCCGGAATCTCACCATCGTCGGAGCCGCTCGTGAGCTGTCTCTATGATTTCGAGTCATAGGCCAAATATCTGAACTAGCGAGAGGAGATAAGGATAAGGCAGTTCCAGTCGAGGGAGTCTCAGCTCCCGGATTTTTCCTCGACTTCCTTTTGGTTCTCCGGCAGCGGTAGCAACAACGTGCCCAAAATGATTTTTTGCGAGCCTCTTCCGAAGACATAAGGTCGATCAGAATTGATGTAGCAGGCTTTTTTTCTTTCATAAGATGAAAATCTGGATCTCTTTTCGCCATTAGATGTATCTTTAACAAAAGGTCAGATTTCAAAGGCATTCTCTGAACAAGTTGTGCATAAAATTTTTGCAGCATTTTCTTTTCAGCGTTGATCAGAGCAAATGACGCGGCTGCGTTCGTCGCCCAAAGCGCTGTCATCCTGCCCTCAATCTTCCGATCGGCTTTACCTCTGAACCCTCCAAAGGAGTAAAGCTTCCTTTTTCTGTTAATAAACTGCTTGATAAGCACAATGATATATGCGATGGTGGCAACCCCGAGCGCTCCAATCCACAGGAACCAGAGTCCTTTGAACTCTTCATAGGAAACGACCGAGGAACCTATCACCGGTTTGTAAGTACAAGTATTGTTGATGTTAGTCGACAAGTATTCCGTGATCCATTCAGTTTGAGTCTTGTTGCTAAAAGCGATCGCTAATCCCTCATTAATCAATCTTTCGTCGCTGTCGCTGACTTGACTCGGCATCATGAAGCCAAAATCAAATTTCACGAAATTTGGCAACAGTTCATACAGGTCGCATTGGGTGGCAGCGATATAGGCAACTACTGGAGTATCGTATGCGATATAGCTGGAACTTGAATTTCGAATCTCAGTCAAAAAATCCTCGGTTGTCCATACATCCGGAAAATTTTGATAAATCGCTCCTTGGAGACGAAGATACTCTTTATAGAAACTCAAAGTCGCTACCTTTAGTCCAAACAAGTCAGAGGACGTGGTTACTCCGCCGTAATTATTATCTGTTGTTAAATTATTTGTCGTGAACGCGGTGTAGACCGTTATCACTACAACCATGAGGATTTTTGCACCTAAGGCTGATAATCGAGATGCAAAGGTTAAAAAGACAGCGTCATCCACTTTGAAATAGATAGTAATAGAGAACCAGATATGGTGAATGAGCGTAGTATTTCGTCCTTCAAAGATATAGAAGAAGAAGCCGGCAATGAAGGGTAAAATGAGTAAGGCGATGTAGTATTCATTGGTGAACGATCTGAGATAAAAGGGGTTTTTAGACTCGTATTTGAAGACGAGAGATAATCCTGTTGCCATCGTTGGCTGAGAGAATCGAAGTCCTTGCTTCAATCTGTCTTCTGTGATTGTGATACCGCTGATTGCGCCGAAAACTGGCCGGTTGTAATTTGGAATGACGTCAAAAATGTCATCGAAAGTGGTGCAATTGAAGTAATAGTCGGTTCCTTCGGTGAGTCCAGCGTTTGCAAGAGCGCTTCTGAGGATGTTTACTTCGATTCCTTTAAATAAGCTCGGATTCAAAGGATCGTCTTGAGAGCAGTCGGTGACTGGAGGGTAGCTGCTGATTAAGATTTCTTTCATGGAGAAGGTAAATTTTAGAATGAGAGTGAACATGACCAGAGGTAGCCAAGTAGCTCCTGGTTGAGAGTGGTTTTTAAATCTCATGTTTTTATCACGGGAACTTTGAACTACTCATTTAAAGAGTTAATAATTTAAATTTCTAATGAGATCATGATATTTATGGTTGTTGGGTTTAGCGTAAATTCATACTCAGTAATCAGATCTCAGGACTACTAATAAGGTGAGTGGCGAAGAATACTTGCGCATAGTTTCTCATTCTTACATATGGTATTGAATATGTTAATAATTCATTAATTGGACTGAACTCTTAGTTGTGTTGGACAATTTCAAGTGACGTTATGAGGAAAATAACACTTAAAATGAGTTTTTTGAAGGGGGCCTGATGTGACTTAGCATTTTTTTTTTTATATCTTGTGGTGCCATGCTTTCTACATTTAGTTGGACTGATGCATTAGACAGAAACTTATTTGACATTCTTAGGAAAAAGTAATCGAACCATGTTAAAGGAGGTACGATACATCGTTAACATACAGAGCGCAGTTAGAGTATTGAAGCGAAATCTATGTCGTTCTGGAAATTGCTTCCATAGCTGACATTAATTACTAAAGCAGACAAGACAGCTGATATTCTGATTCCCTCTTGTAAATGGACTGCGCGCTGAGATATGATTTCTTTGAAATTATAAAATTGTTAAATGGAGAGCCAATTCCTCATATTCCTCTTTTCTTTATGTTCTAGCCAATTCTTCGAATCAGTTTTCAAGATAAAATCCAAAAATGAAAACTTTATCAATATTCTAAGAATATCAGCCTGAAAGAAAAAACATGGGATTATTCGTTTAATCATCAAAGATTTTATTAAGCAGCACCAATCCAGATCCTACCGATTATACCAACTCAAAGACATACATTTATTAACTCCTTGCTACTTCTAAGGATATACCCCTTATGAAAAACTGCATTGGCTATGTTTTAGAACAACTATCTTGATTACTCAAAGTGACTCCTAATCGTGTTCCACAGAACCGAAATTTTCGAAATTTCCAAATCATTGATTTTTCTCAGGAGAAAAATTAATTTCCACAACGAATTATAGAATCGTTCAATGATTCGACCTTCATTCACTTAATTTTTCTTTTATCAAATAACGTCTAATTCGCTCTATTCAGCGATCTTTGAAAATTCTACAACCGATGTCCGAAGAATATTCCTTCAATCAGAGTCATTATAAATACCAGCTCCCGCATTCTTGAGTATACAATTTTCTTCAACACTAAACTACTACCAAACTACTACACCAAGCGAAAATGGTCGATTTCCTCCCAAGAGAATTTTACAAAAGCCACTTCCAAGCTCTGAGACTTTCTGATTCCGACTCCACCGGCAGCGAGGAACTAGAAATCACCAATATTAACACGCTTAAAGAAACTCAACTTCTGTACGCACCTACTCGAAGGCAGAAGGTTATTGCTAAACGAAGAAAAGGGTTCCATCTGAAAAAGAAAACTGAGGTAAATACTATTGAGTTCAAACCTTTTAACTTATCTGAATTAATTTTAGCTTTGTAAACATTACTTGATCACCCAAATGTGTCCAAAGGGTGACGATTGCGCCTTTGCTCATGGACAAGAGGAGCTACGAGCTCGTCCTATCAATAACTACCGTACTGTGAAATGCCGACACTTCCAAGAGAAAGGGTGGTGTCAATATGGTCCGCGCTGCCAATTCATGCATAATGATCCACAAGGAAATTTCAAAAGCATCAAGATTTCCTATGATCAGTTGATGAGATCGATGCAAGATAGTTTCAAGATCAGCGTCTCGAATGGAGTGGAAGAAAATATTGAAGATTTTCTTCAGGCAAGGTCTAATATTGAAGCGAATGCCCTTCCAAAGTTGGATATCTTTAAAAAATTGCGATAATTCTATAATTATTTGCTATTCAATGCAGTTATTAAATTATTAATCACACTCTCTCGCTCTGTAATAAAAAGGCAACTGGAAAGCTTTTTTCTGAGCCCAGCCAGGAGAGAGATATTATTAATTATATATGTGCCACTTTAGAAGCCGATTTTACTTGTGTTTATTATAATTGCAGTTGTTTTAAAAATTATAATAACTATACTGTGAAACCCACCGAATTCTCTGTTTTTGTGGAGTAAGCATGAACTCTAAGTGTTCTCTGAGGCAATTCTTCTTACGAAAAAGAGTCGCTTGATTAAATTTCAATTTTCAATTCTATTCTGATTCAATTTCCGCGAAATTACTTCGAGAATTAAATTTTCTATATGAATGAATCGGATAAACTTGTGATAATATTTATCATCTCTCGCTATTGATGAACTGAGCTATAACGATCTAACTTTCTCTCTACCACAAAAAAAATTCTGTTAAACGCTTAGCATCATCAATTTTTCGATTTTTCTTCTTCTTCATGAGCCTTCGATTCTTCAATAATCCCCTGAGACTTCGCAAGCTCAATCGCTGAGGTTGCCCTAGTGATTGTGCTACGAGCAGGAGGTCTATAATTGTCCATTATTGTAGCCCGTCCTCTGCGCACGATTTCTCTCTCTATTTCAGACAACTCTTCCTCACCTGTCTCCTCGCTTGGTTGACTCGTAGTCGGCACAACTTTTACGTTCAAGAACTGAAGCGATTTCCAGCGCAATTCCCAGAATTTAATGCATAAGAGTGTTATCGCAAATATATTCGCGCAGATCACCACAGTTAATGATATGACTTGCACGACAGTCGACTCCTGCTCGAAATAGTTGAAAGCCGTTGAAAACAGCGTCACCATATAAACTCTATAAAGCCTTTTTTCCACGATATACACATCGGGAATTTCGTATGGCTTCGCCTTCACGAATACAGAATAGTAAATGTACACTGCAGCAAATGCCCACAAAATCAAAAGGTTCGGATTAGATTCAAGGTAGATGATCAAAATCGAAAGCGCGATTCTGAAAACCAGAGAGACTATATTCCACCAGTAGCGGTCGTCTTTGAGACCGAGGTAGAGCGCGCCGAAATAGAGCACGAAGTGCTCGACGTGGAATTTGGCCTTGTTGAAATAGAGAATCGCAATAGCGCCGATCAAAAAGCCTCCCATCCAGAGGACTAGAGCTGGAATGACTAAGCCATTGTAGTTGTACCAGGCATCAGTGTAGCACTCAGTTCCTGTGATGCTGTTGAAATACTTGTTATCCTCGCTCTCCTTGCAGCCGGTGTAGAACGCAACGAGTCGTCGGACTGCTCCTGGAAGCTCGAGGTAGGATAGGCAGATGAAAATACAAACGACTTTGCCCAATTGAATCTTCCAGTGTTGTCGGTTGATCAAAATGAATATAGCACTGAAAACGACGAGTTTTACCACTGGACCGATTATAATCGATGACATTTCGTAGTAGAGAAGGTTATTAGCGTCAGGCTCGAAAATACAGAGCGAGTTGTAAAAGATTACACTCATGGGGGATCCGATCCATCCGATCACAAGCGGGAAATAGTGGAGTCCAACTTTTTGCAGTCTCAGAATGATATCGAAGACCTGACTGTACGATACCGTCATTCTGATATAAATTCCCTTCTTAAAACGACGCAAGTATTCGTCGTCATGAGTAGAGTATCGACGATTGGTAGCCAGAGTGGTCTGAATGAACACCAGCTGGAAAAGGATGGTCGCGATGACAGTCGTCAAGAATAAAAACCACTGGAGTCCCATTTTCAAGCACTGAACGCAGTCATTCTTTGCGTCAGGGTAATAATTTTGCTCGAAGTCACAAGCATCACATTTTTCATTGGTATATCCCTTCTCGCAGATATTCGTGGGATAGGCTCCTCCTTTACACCGTTCAGGATCGGGACAAGGCATGATTTGGAAGCTTCTGTTATCCGAGGCGTTTTTGTAATAAAAACCCTTGTAAATGTTAATTACATCTCCTCCAGGGCAAGTAGCGAATGACGGACAAGGGATGCAGGTATTATTATCTGGGTCTAAGGAGTAATAGTTTTGAGCGCATTTCTTGCAACTGGTGAAGCTTTGCTGAATCGAGCTATCTTTTGCGTAGGTATAATTTTGTGTCGTTTGGTTAACTTCACCTGGAGCGCATTTCCTCATTGAGACGTTCTGGAAGAAAGACAACGTGCCATATCTGTCTGAGATATACTCAAATTTGTAAGTGTAAAACACGTTTTCGTACCCAATTAACGAAAAACCTAAATTATTAAACGAGCAGTTTGCATAGATTGTATCTGTGGATACTGGGCAGTACAAACTCGTGGACGCTTCTGGGTAATCGATCATAGTGAACCTGATTTCTACTTTCGAATCGTCCAGAACGAATTGATTAAAAGCGTCTAGGATCTCAAAATGGATAGGGATCGTTTCGAAAGTGCTTGGATCAATACTTTCTAACGCGGCCCCATCGACCTCTAGAATTTGATAATATCCGGTGGGCTTCAAAACTGCTTTTAAAGAGACCGGCATCGTGCTATTTTCTCCAGTTATTTCCCTCACGTTATACGATGAGTAGTTCACCAAAGCCACGTTGATGTTATTTTCATAAACATTTCCGCCCCCGTTTGACGGTAGGATGTTAGTATACATCACCGCAGGGAAAGAGAAATTGTTTCGGTTATTCTTAAAAGTACAGTTTGAAATCGATAACGCGCTGTCCCCGCTCATGATACAAGGCGCTCCCGAAGCTCCTGTATTATTTAAGAACGTGCAGTTTGAAAGCGTGATGTTTGAAGAGCTTAATAATGCATTATTCGCGTACTTGGACGTTACTGCTCCTCCAAGGTTGGTCTGCACGTTCTCAAACCTCAAATTCGTTAGATTCACCGTCGAGTTAAACCGGTATTCAAGCAGAAAAGCGACCGTGTTCAAAGAGCTGTTGCCACCGTTCGTAGCATAGGTGATGTCCGTGAAATTCGTTGAATCGATCGAAATGCTAAGTGTCACGGTACTGTTGATCAATTTTCCTTGCGGGAAATGCACAACCGCAAAGGAGGTCTCGGTTGGTTGGTAAAGCGCGAAATCGTTGAAGAACCACATGCTTTTTGACCTCCAGTTAAGCGAGTTTTCATGAAAGTCGGTAAAATCAGCCATCATGGACTTCAGCGTGAAGTTGATATTCTGGAAAGTCGTGTTGGACATTACCAACGAAGTTTTGGAGTTCTGGTTGATTGGGATTCGAATCAGTGACGACAGACTCAGCTGGAGGTGCTGAAAAATAGAATTTGTTACGGAGAGGCTGCCTGAATCAGTGCCGAGGAACACGAATGGCTTTCGAACCTGGAGATCGTACGCGCTGTAAAGCAGGTCGTCTCTGATTTCGATATCAGAGAAATTCGCCATAGTCTTATTCATGGATGAGAATCCGAACAGAAGTCCATGTAAGGTGATATTGTTGTATTTAAACCCCTCCACCGCGATCCAGTTATTTGTATAGAACTTCTCAATATTCAGGATGGTTCCTGGCTCTTGGCTAGCGGTATCGATCTGCAGGAAGTTCAAACTGAGGAGAAATAGCTCGCTTTCTAGTTTAATGACTTCATCGGAGCTGGTCAAGATACGCGAGGTGGGAGTGCTGTTGGTCGGCAGGGACTGGGGACCTGTGAAGTTGTAATTGAGGAAGGTCGAGGTCAAGTTAAACCCTTCGAAGTGGCAGTTTTTAAAGACGAAGAAGGCTCCGTTAGTTGCTGAGAGACAGCCTAAGAATGTATTGTTAGAGGCGTAGAAATACAACTCTGCTTTCTCGGTATAGAGCACAGAGGCGAAACTGCCTAGCATGGAGACGAAGGTGTTGTTCTCTATTTTGATGTCCATAGTTTTTGCTGTTGGGTCGTCGCTTTTATACACAAACTTAACATCCAGAAGCCCGTTGGGGATGCTCGATACGTTCGCCTTGATATTCGATACCTGATTATTTGAAAACAGCAGCGTGGCGGTTATAATCTCGAACATCGGATAACCCGCTCCCAAATTAATCTTCGAGATCGTGTTGCTGTTAATTGCGACGGTGGTTTTAGAAACGAGATCAAAGATAGCAGAGTCGTTGCTGTGTTGTCGAATATTCTCAAAATAGTTATTGATGACTTCGATGCTCATCAACGGCGCCTGAAGAATCACCAAATCGTTCCTCAGCAGCTCTGTGAAATGGCTACCAGGGAACAGAGCAATATCCTTCAAGGTGTTTTTCGAGAAATCAATGTGATTTTCTCCAGCATCTGGATGCTTGCTGACTCGAAGTAAGTCCAAGAACAGCAACGTTGACCGCGAGTAATAGTCCGTTATGAAACCCGCAGCCGTGCTGATGGCCTGGAACTGGTTCTGGGTGATGAGAATGTCTTCCATGATTTTATCGGCTGTGACCCAGATTAAATTCGTGCCTGTGTTGATCTGAGTGAAGTTATTCTCCACGAGCTCCAGTAGGGAAATTGACTCGAAATTAATTTGCAAAAACGTTAAATCGACGCTGGAGAAGTTATAACGTATCTGGCCAGACTCGAGACTGGCTGGGAACTGCCTTAGCGCGGCTAAATTATTCAAAGAGAGGCTTTCGTAGCCATCGTAGGCTCCAGTTAATACGTTGTAGAGGAAATTGACCCAATTTCGCTTGAATGTGAACTTTTGAATGGACACTAGCGACATATAGTCTCCGTTACCAGTCGTTTTGGTAAAGAGATTCTCTTGCATGATGATATGGTAGCAGGAGTAGAGATATATCACTTTGGTCTCGGAGGAGTTGAGGTGGATTCTACCAATCTGGCTACCGTAGAGCACTATTCTGCTGTTCAGCTCTTTAGACTCGCTGATACTAAGTATCTGTCCTGAAGCGATGTTTACGTCGAAAATTGTCATATTAACCAACAGAACCATCGAGTAAAAATTCGTGGCAGTTGCGTTTTGGATTTGACGCGTAAAGTTTAAAGCCTGGCTGACGCGATGAAGATAAGGATCGTAATCAACGTACTCAGCCTCAATGTCAACGCTTCTCTCATCAACCGGGATCGTCGCCATTGCAGCGATCTTTAAAATTTGAGAATTATTCAGCGGGTTTATTTCAGTGATCTGCGTCTTGTTGAATATTACGTTTCCTCGCTGGTTTATCCAAATCATTGAACTGTCGCTCAGCGAAGAGTTACTAATATTCAAATCCTCGAATAAAACTATGAGATAGGCAAGAATTTCCTGGTACTTGATGTTTATAGGAAGGGATTTCCAATTCGCCTGAAGACCGCCTTTCTCGGTGAAGTCAAAGACATCGAGGTCTTTATAAAACCCGCCACCAGCTAAGAACGTATCGTTGATGATCGAGACCCCTTCGCTGAGGAAACTCGAGAGATATCCAGCCATGCAATAAGTCCTTGCGGCATTGTATTGGTTATTTCTTGAGGAGACATTTAGCAGCATTACATGAAAAACGTTATGGGAGAAGAAACAGTGGTTGGAAAGCGAGCTGTTCGAGAGCGTGATGGAGTTGTAGACGGTAGAGAATTGATGCGAGACGGCGATGAACTCTTCGAGGTTCACTCCTTTGAGGTTCCACCAATTTTCGTAGCGCTTATTAATGAAAACTCCTCCAACGATCAAGCTATTCGAGACCTTCACGTTATTTACTGATCGTAAAATTTCTGGAACAAGTTCCAATTCGATGTATAGCTCAAAGTCGAAATATACTTGAAACAGCTCGATTTGCCCGGACATAAACGGGTTCTCTTGACTGATGTCAATTCGTGGCACACAGCCTTGATAGTTGTGAAGTGATAAGTTATATACGTCTAGGTTCGTGAGGTTCACGTTAAGCCACATCTCTGTTTTTAACAAAGTGAAGCAAGTTAGCTGCGCGTCTGTTATCGTGATATTCGTCACATTGATTGGCTCCAAAAAGTTTTCCTTTTTAACGACTTCGAAGAGCATACGAGCAGACCCTCCCAAGGTGGAGTTCCGGAGAACGATATTACTAAGGCTAGATCCGTTACTAACTTCAATCCTGTTCTTGGGATCCAATCCAGCAGGAAATCCTGTGAAATCTTCTTTAATGTTCTCAATAGTGTAGCCGTCCAAAGTGAAAAACTTTGAAGCTACTTGGAACGTGAGGTAAGGCGTCGGATGGAAACTTTGAAAAACGATCGTGGGTTCACCACCTGTATTTGCAATGATCGAACGGTAATATCCAGGGCCAGTCCCAAAGTTAGTTATTCCCGTTACTGTTGTCATTGTGATTTTTCCACTCACGGTCGCTAACGATAATACATGAGTATTTGAAACAAAAGGCGTTGTGACAGGGGTCCCTGGCGTGAGCTTTACTTCGAGGTCTTCTACGCTAACGTCCTGGATTTCGTTATTTGTGAAGAACAGTCCCACGCTGCCAGAGGTAGTCTGATCTTGGAGGACAATGTTTGTAAATGTGAGGTTTTTCAAGATGAGACTATTGTCTTCTTGAAACGCGAAAAAGAAACTTGATTGCGAAGTTTTGGAGCTTCCAATGAAGGAGATGTTATGGACGGCGATGCTGGCTACGTTGATCAAGTTAATGAATTGTAAATCAGCATCATTGAAAGTGGTCTGGAGGATCGGAGAGTTTGAAAGGTCCCTTGGATTCCAATCTTGAAGAGTAAAATTGCATTGATTACACTGAACGTTCATGCGTGTGACTTCATAAGGAGTGTCTGACCTTGCGAAGTAGAGATTTATCGCCATTGTTTCGGTTGTAGCTGAAGATGGATTAAATTGGTCCAGAGATTTGTAGGGGTTGGTTTTGTCCCCGTTGAATGTCGGCCCAGGGGCTTGGTTGTCGATGTAGACGTCGGTGAGAGCAGAAACGCCGAGGAGAAATGTGAGTAGAAGCAGACTTATCTTCAATTTTCTCATTGGGTTTAATTAGTAAGTATTTATCTTTTGCCAGAATTGAAATGAATAAAATGATGGCTTCTGAGCCCGTAATTTAGCAATTTAGTGTGATTTGTATTGTTGTGGATGAAAACCTAAAGAGAGTGCTGATGGCGTGCTCTATTTGAAATCATAGAAGTTTAAACGGTTTATTTGGTTGTGCAAACAATTGTTTAAAAAATGAAAGAAATACTTCATTAATGATCTTGAATTCAAGAGTTGCAAATTAAATTGCAGCTAAGTGATTTGATTAATTGTATGTAAGCAATTGGGTAGACCAAGAATATGGAGTCCTGTCTAACAATTTGTGATTCCATTCTGAAGCTGCATCTATCAACATAATTGAGCCTTACAAAGGCAACTGCTAAGTCTTTAAAATAAAGGTAGATAGAACATCATCCTAATAATGGGAGAAAAAAGTGTATAATTGTCTCTTCTTTGCAAATTTCATGGTTAGTTTGAACTGTTATTCTAGCACGAACTAATGTCTAGAGAATTCGGACTTATGAGTCTTACAAAAGTTTTTACAAATAGCGCTCCTGTGAATTTTCCTTTCTATGGTTTGTTTCAATTTGTATTTACAATTTAATCTCATCTACAGGCTAGAGCTGGAATCTCTTAAGAATTTAGGTTCTGTACACACTGCGTTTACAGGATCATCGAAAGGTGGTAAAGAATTGTACATGCTTTTTTTGGAGGTTTGTTTAATTTTGAAAATCCGATTGAAGCTGGAATTAATAAATTTATCTGTCAACCTTTTACCGTAAGCTTTTACTCTGTCCCTCCTTTTGGTCAAAACCGCTTTGAATGTCTTACTAAACTTGGAATGATTTCTTTTGCTTTATCAATTTTTCTAATCAATTTTCTTGCTTCATCAACTTTCAACAAAAGAATAGTAATTGATACTTAGTGCAATCCTTAGTCAATATTTATTGCCATTAGTGCTTCTTTCCTCTAAAGATTTGAAAATTAACAGGAAACTCCCTCCTCCGTTATTATTCAGGTTGCTCATATGAGCATCCTAAGTACAGAGTCAGTGTTACGAATCCGAATAAAAAGAATAACTTTGGTCACCTATCTCTCGATAAATTTAAAATGGCCGAGAGCAACATTTTATCTCAAAGCGCAACCTTCACCGACTCCTTCAAAGACATCCGCCTACTCAGAGAATTCTACGATTTCACCTTACTCGAAGAAAAGCCTGACCTCCTAATCTACCAAGCCCGCAACACCACTGACAATAAATACTACGCAATTAAGAAAACCTCAAAAGTCAGCTCTTCTACCAAAAACGGCTATGAATGGACAGCGGAATGCCTTCTCAAAGAAATGCTGAACTCAAGTCGCAATCGACACCACAACATCGTGCCATGCAGCTCATACGGTTTCAATCTATCAGAACGAGAAATCTGGTACACCATGCCGTTTATGACCTCTTTACGTAATACCATCGAAAACAGGAAGCGATCTCCTTCTTCTCGTTGCAAAGGTAAATTCAAGCCTTGGCAGCTTCTAGCGGATATATGCGCGGCCCTTGACTATGTAAAAGCGAATGATCAACTTTCGCATAACAACATCAAACCAGAAAATATATTCTTTGATGATGAAACCCAGCTGTACATGCTTGGCGATTGGACGAACAGCATCAAATTATCTGGGTTAGCATCCTCGCCGAGTTCGAAAGCAACAGGCGGGTCGTATCTTGCTCCAGAGCTTGTAACGTTGGAAAAAGAGTGCTTTTCTGCAAAACTCTCTTTCTATGCAGCCGATATGTACTCGTTGGGGTTAGTTTGTTTGGAGGCAATGGGAATTAAAAATGAACTGTTTTGGGCGCTGAATAGAGTGAAGCAGGATTCTTCCTACAGAGCATTTGTTCAGCAAATTTCTACAGAATTGCGAAATATTTCATCTGATGAATCGCTAAACGAGCTGCTGATCTTGATGATCTCGAAAGATCCGTTTTCGAGGCCTTCCTGCTTTGAGGTCCTTCAAAAAGCAAGCCAACAATTATTAAATTCAAAGGAAGATTCGATATCTCCTCGCGAATCTACCTCTGCCTCTCCTCTCAAAACTAACGAATCGAAAATTAAGACTCCGGAGCTTAAGAAAAGAAGTGCGTCTCAGGAGCCTTCAGCAACAGGAGAACTTGATCGTCCTGGACTGGGTGTCCTTAAACGAGCGTTTTCAGTTCGGGTTGAACAAAGCCAACCGGCGCATTTAGCTAAATTGTTTGAGGGGCTATTGCACAGGTTGGAGCTAATGGTTCAAGAATGCGATACTCTCAGAAAAGAAATAAACTCTAAAGAATCAGATCTTTTAGCTCTGAATGAGGAGCGTGCTATTCTTAAGACAAAGCTCGTAGAGATTTCGAGTGACAGAGTGAGACCAGTTAACCACAAACTGCACTCTGCACCACCTTCGATAAAGAAAAGGGATGCACAAGAGGGTTCTGGGAAGAAGCTGATATTTAGTGAGTATCAGCAAAAGAAACCTCTTTTCAGTTCAGAGGACATTTTTTCAAGTGGCAAAATGTATAAGTCTCATTCGAATCAAGAGGAAGAATATAGCATTTCAGATTTTAATGAAATATCGGAGGAAAAAAATGACAGTGATCAACGGCATTCGAAAAACGTGTTTCCTGTTGCGCTTAAACTGAAATCAACGCTTGGATAGTCACTATCAATTCATTTTGGTGTTCGTAGAGTAATGGTTAGATAGTTAAGTATAGATCAAGGAGAATAAAGAAATTCACTAGGAATATAATTGCTTTACTTTGGATTTTATTGTTAAATTCGTATACAACTCGCTTTTTTTCTTCTCTCTTAAATAGTTCGATTTAAGATCTACTCAACTAAACTGGATTCTTACTATTTATCATTAGATTATGTAATTGATGAGAGGAAGAGAGAAAAAAAAGTTAACGAGTGTTGTTTCCAAAAAAAAATAATAGTGAACTATGTGAGCCGTGGAAACACTCATTAGGTTTTCTATCTCCATTCAGGAACAAATAGTTTCTCATGAGAATGACGCTTGGATTTCTATATTATACATTATTAATTTTACGGCGATCCATATTAATTTGAAAATATTTTAATTCCAGGCATCATGGGTCCCCAATGCCCTTAGAATACGTAAAAACGGCATGGCATATGGCCAGATTCTATAAATACTCTGACTATTGCTCCCCTCTTCAAATTATTTCTCTCAATGAAAAAATCGATTGCCGTTCAAGAGCGTTATTATTCTAATGTCAACTCTAATGTTCAACACTGTCTCAAAGTAACTATGGCATTCAAGATGTACTCCCTGGACTCTTTGAAAAATGTTGGATTTCGAAAGCAGATTCTCAACTTCAACATTTCCATATTTTTATCTTTCATCAAAATCGAAGCGAATAAAAAAATGAACCTTCAATGAAAATTCCGACTGTATCGGATTCAGTCATTTCCTTCTCATCAGCTAAGCCGGGTGCGTTCAGCACAATAGTCCTTCATAAAATACCTCGCTTTAGTGATTAAAACTCGTAATTCGAAAACCTTCGTTACAATTTGCTTTTCCTTGAACACCAAGAACGACCAAGAACCCCGACTGCCTCGAAATTTAAATCAGTTGAACCGTAATCTAACCTTAAACTAACCAAAAAATGCGCGCTGGATTACAAATAAAAAAACTAATTAGGCTGCTGAAACCATATCCAAATAAAAGCGCTTTTGCTGTATTAATTGTATGACTGAAGAAATAGCAGTTCGCACTGTCCTAACCGGATACCTCAATATGAGCAAGAGAGATAAATTAGATGATGAAGTGAACGCAAACGAATCAATAGAGGCACCTCTTTACAAAAACAGTATCAAAAAAAACCCGCTTGAAAAACTTAAAGCTTTCCTCATCTAGTTAAATTGAACAATGCAACTTCCCTATCGAAGAAGTCGCCTGCTTCAAAAAGACATGTGGAAGATGAGGTTTCTTCTTCAGGTGACGAAGAGAATGGAGCAGATGACGGAAAAAACTCCTTAATGAAAGAGGATTTCACCAAATATGCGTTGGAATATAGGAAGAAATTTTACGATTTTCACCGCGCTATTGAGAAATACGCGTCCACTGTGAATAATTTTGCTGCAGAACTCAAAAAGCAATTGACTATCAAAGTTCAGAAGATACTTGATCATCCATCTCTGGCTGATAATTTTGAACGGCAATTGTACAAACTGGCTAGAAACCCGAAACAAACTCGGAAAAACTGGTCTGAGGAAGAAACGATTTTTCTGATCTCTCTCGTGGCGTATTACTCGTACTATAAGAACTCTGACTACAGCTGCTTTGTAAGTAACTTGTTTTGATGTTTTTAATTTGCAATGATTTTCTGTTATAATCTGCTGTTAATGGATTTCCCCCTAACTTTTTGTTGTATGTTAGGACGAAGCAGCTTGGAAGTTCATTGCTGAGATATATCCAGGGAAGAAATCGGATCAGTTGAGATTACGGTGGCATAATGTGTTCAAAGTGACTTTGAGCAAAGCTCCTTGGTCGTCGCTTGAAGATGATATGCTAATTCAGATTATTCAAGAGAAGGGCCCCCAGCATTGGAAGGAGATCGCAGTTGAATTAAACGCTCGCAGCGGAATCGGTGTTTTTAGGCAGGGTAAGCAATGTCGAGAGAGGTGGATAAATCATTTGGATCCCTCGATCAAGAAGGGTGGCTGGTCTGAGGAGGAAGATCTTAAAATACTAACCAATTTCATTGAGGTTGGGAAAAAGTGGGCAGAAATAGCAAAGAGATTAGGTGGAAGGACCGAAAACGGCGTGAAGAACCGGTGGATTTCACTCATTAAGAGGTATAAGTCAGAAGTAAATCTTGATGGCTATTCGGCACAGGATGGTCTTGAAGACGAGAACTGGGAGCAGAAGCTTGCTCAAGCGATTATTGTGCACAAAACGCATAAAAAAGAAGGCAGAAGAGGATCAGTAGATATATTATTTAGAGTAGAAAGCGAGAATATAGAAAACGGGAAAAGTGAGTCTGATCGGAGAGATCCTTTAGATATGAAAAACGAAGAAAGCGTCAACCTCAGTGAAAATATGGCTCAATCTAGCAAAAAGATCGCTATGAAAAAAGTGCTTGTCAGTAAGCCAGCTCTTCCAACTCAGGAAGAAAAAGCAACACCAACCGATAAAAAAAGCGAGCGAAAAGTCAGCACGAAGCAAGATTCGCAGAAAGGAGCGAAAATTAAGCCAACGAAAAACGATGATCTCTCCAAGAATTTGGAAGAGGCCGAATACGCGCAATCTAAACGTTCACTTCTCATGGACCCAAAGAGAGTTATTCAGCAGCAACTCCAGCTGCCACTACCACAAGCACAGCCGATAGCTCCTCAAATCATCAATAGACGCCCTGTTCCTTTAATTACTCAAAATCCATATAGTTTTTATCCTGAGAGGTTCAACCTGCCTCAAATACCGGGAGAAGAAATACACTATAAAGACGACCAATACCCAGACCCGAGGTATGCCTTAAATTACGATATGAGGCATTTCCCTTCAAATATGGGATTGAACCGGAATTTCCTGGTTTCTGGAATGGTAGATCCCAAGGCCAGAGTCCCTGAACAATTTCAACAGGCAGAGTATATGCGAGGCATTGAGGGTATCTTACAGCAGCAGATTAATCCTCCTGCTGCCTATGAACAGGAGGATGAGGATGGATGGGTTCCTGCTGATAATGTAGGCAGTACAGCTACTGCTGGTGAATTTGCTAATAAATCAGGGAGTGAAAATCCGTATGAAGCACACAGCGAGGATGAACCTCATCGGTATTTGCTGACAGAGAAGTCTTTAGGGAATGGAAAGATGCTCGAAAGAGTAATTGAGCAGTATCCCAACACTATATATTTCGCGGTTGTCAACACTCAGTCAAAAGAAATTTTTTTTATTGATGCTGCGACGAAGCGAAACTATAATAAAACGCTGAGAGTAATTAAAGAGGAACATGAAGAAGAACCAAATGAGACAATAATGGCTCAAAAGATGAAGAGCAACAGGTTTTAACAGAATTATTGTTTCTCATATAATTAGGGTAAGACAACAGAAAATGTTGTTAGCCAATATTTAAATAAACAAACAAAAGCTGATTGTCTAGGCGAGTGTTTCATTTAACTGTGTAAGAATTTGAAATTTCCTCGCTCCTTTTGCACTGAAATTGTATAATTCAAATTGAATACTGTTCAGTGAGCGTGAGCATGTGGATAGCCTATCTATGATTAATGAGTAACTATGAGGAATATGTGCATATGAATGTACTTTGGATTTATTTTATGTGATTACTATTTGTAAAATGGCTGCTGGTCGAAACAATAGAATAGCCAGAGTGACTCTATGGATTATATCGCGCACTAATTATAACACTTACCAGCATAAATTCAAAAAGTTACAAATGACAAAGTAAATTGCAGGTGATAGTATTTGGTGAACAGAATAATTGGTACTTAGACTGTAAAGCTAATGAAGATTGATTGAATTAAAGCGAATAGCTATCTCATCTCAAAGAATTTCAAAAAAAAAACAAACTCACGCACGCACATCATGTGATGATTATTTGCCAACAAGACTGAGTAAAATTCGATTTCGCTCTGTATGAAAAAATATCATGAAGTCTGCAAGCATCACTCTATTTTTCAAGACAATCGAAATGTAATGCACTGTTTTCCAAAATGCGACAAATCAAATTCGTGAAATTTGTTTCTGATTCATATACAAAATCGATAGATCGCATTCATATTATAATCTATCTACCTTTTGTTCTACTCTTCAAACCCCACTTACTTACCAATAAGGATGCAGCACAAAATGGCCAAGCGCCTTGATTTTCTCATGAATCATACCTGACGTGATTCTTCCAAGCAAATTAAAAAGTGATTCCTTCAACCGGATATAAACTCAATTCGAACTTAGAATAATTATATATCTTTCTTCAGAATTAAAACAACATGCAAACTTCCTCTCTAATTGTCTACGGTCATCCAGGTTCCCAGCCTGCCCGAGCTGTCCTCATGTACCTTGCTCTGCTCGGAGAAAAATACGAACTCAAATTGATAGATTTCTTAAACGGAGAGAACAGATCTGAAGAGTTTGCCAAGATTAACCCTATCAAACTTATCCCTGCCATTCAAGAAGGAGACTACTTCCTCGCTGAGTCCCAAGCGATACTCGTCTACCTGGCTCTGACTCGAAAAGACACCAAATACTATCCAACAGATCCGAAAGCCCTCGGAAAGGTCCATATGTATCTCTCCTGGCACCATTCCAACACTCGAGCGTGCGTTGACCTCTATTTTGTGACTTGTTATAAAAAAGCCTTCCCCAAGAAGACGATTACAGCGACTGTTGACGAAGGTTTACAAAAGATGGAGGACAGTTCTCGCAGATTCGAAGAGATTTTCTTGAAGAATAGCAAATTCGTAGCTGGAGATAGCTTAACGATTGCAGATTTGATGGCATTTACTGAATATCAGCAGGTTGCCATTACAACAGGCTATGATTTTGGTAAAAATTTCCCATTGATTTCCAAGTGGATGCAAGAAGTATCTTCTATTCCTGAATTGAAGGACTTTGATAAGGCTCCGAAAGAGTTTTTGGAAAAGTTCCAGGATATTATGGCAAAACCATCATTATAATTTGAATATTGTGGACTTTATAATGCACAATCGAGATATTACTTGTAAATATACCTTATCTGGCCAGCGAATTCGATACTCTGCATATAAATTCATATCGGTGCATTCAAATCAAAACGAAATCTACAAACTCATGAGATGAAAAGTAAACAACTTTATGATGAACAGAATTTTATATCGTTTTTTTTTTTCAGAACTGTTACTCTGAGAGAGGTAATTTATACATAATTCAAAAGTCGAGACTTGTTTATGTGTAATTGAAGTAAATTTTCAAACAAACACATAATTCTAACCTATTATTACACCTAAATTTGGATATATTTCAAATCGAGTTTAACCGTTATCTCTGACACTGACACCTTGTGGCAAGATTTACAATCATTCGCAAGTTTTTAACTTATAGAACTCCAAACTGGTGCTTTCGAACTTCCTTGCGACTTAATGCTTGAAGCTGACGAACTCTTCAATTTCTCTCGTCACTTTTTCCTTTTTTGAAAGATGGTGATGTGGATGTTTAATGTCTTCCTCCGTTTTGTGATGATGTATGTTTGGACTCCAAAATATTTGAGATAATCTGTCCATTAAGTCTTTGGAAGCAGGTTTCAGTACTCTATATTGCGTCGCTGTAATTGGAAAGTCGGGGAGTTCAGCGTGGACCAAAATAAGGTCTTCAAGCTCGTAATTTTCCTCACTATGTGGACTATGCGGTCGATGAGTGTTTCGCTCGTGCAGTTGGACTAATTTGAGAGACAGGCCGAAGATGCCCATGAGTGATAAACCTTGAAGAACTGTTTTCATCGTTAATTGGAAGTTTTTTTTCGGTAGTAAGTAGGCGCTTCCTTAAAGCTCCAACTTTTCCAACAATTTATTTATTTTATATTTAATGATTTAACCTAAGGCGCTATTTGATTGCGAATCTCCGATGCTGGTAAATAAAAAAGGAGCGTTGACCAGTCCAACAATTGCCCAAAAAAACTCCACGTATCGAAGACTGTGATTAATTACTGCTAACAACTTCAGTCTTCTGGTTTGTGGATACGAAGAAATCAATCTTTTGTCTTCGCCTTGTTTATCTTCATGATTAACAACAAATTTAATTTGCATGGATGGATACGTTTCTCTGATATCTGAAGTAGAAGGTGAGATAGCTCTTTTCGTATGAGGTTTGGGCTCCGTTTCGGTAAAAATTTAGCTATTTAGAGGCCATCGTTCAATTGAACCAGAAAATTCTCATGCTTCGATAAATTTTACGAATTTCTGAAATTTTCAGATAAACGCTGGAAAAAGACAATTTGATATGAGATGTTTGATAAATGTTTGATACGTGCTTTGATATGAAATATGAAAAAAGTAGCTACGAACAAGAAATATAGAAACTTATTAACAAAAAAAAGAGGAATTTACTAAATAGATGATTTAATATATAGTTTCATACTAACATTTTTATAGTCGACTCTCATTTACTTATAACAATTTGAGAATTAATAAGATTTTGATTTACCAATCGGCATTACAGGCAGGTCAGGCTCTGGTTTTGGCTCAGATTTACTTTAATTATCGAGTGTCCCAAAGACAATTGCTTGCTTTGACTCATCACACCACACTCTCCAAATTCAGGAAGACTCTGAGTGACTTGAGGCGTTTTCGTCAAAAAGACAAGCTCATTGTCTTCGTTAAGGCAGAATGCAGCTCTTCTTTGGAAATTTAAGTCCAATGAAGGATTAAGACCTTGAATCTTTTTCAGACATGGAATCTTGATGTCCAATTCATACACACTGACCACGTCTTCACCTTGCAGTATCACGAGGTTTCCGCTTTCAGTGTGAACCATTGGCGAGCGAATAAACTTGATTGGTTTCTCCGAAAACTGTGACAAATCAAAGGCTTCCCAAGTGTTCGTTTTCAAGTCATAGACGCTAGCGGTGTAGTTAAACAGCGTGGGGATTCTTGAAGAAAGGCCTCCGATAACCACGATCTTGTGTGAGTCGCTCTCAGCATCGTAATAGCAAGCAGCACTTCCATTCACATGAGGTAATGGGATATCTGGCATGGTAATCCAAGTCTTTTTCTGAAGGTCGTATCGGACGCAGGAGCTCACGTATTCGTTATCCTGATCTCCAGATAAGAAGAAAATGTTGTTGGCTCCGTAGCAGATCGTTGGGTTGTTGAACTTGTATCCCTTCTCTTTCAGAAGCTTGAAGCAGTTGGTTGAAATGGTGTATTCAAGGTGGATTTTCCCAATGACGTGGATGGTGTTGTTATCGACGGGAATGAAGAGAGAGTCTTGAAGGCAGGAAAGGACTTCTTTTCTGAAAACGATCATTCCGTTAGTTGACAGCTCGAAGCCTGGATTTTGGCAGTGGGCAATTTTAAGCTCGTTTTTCTTCCAGTACCCAGTTGTGGCGTCATAGATACAAAGTTGATTCGTCTTTTTGTCGTGATAGAAGAGAATTGAAGGTTGCGCCTGTGGGCGATTCAAGAACGCTGGCAAGGTTAAAGGGCCTCGGGTCGCGGTGACTCTTGTGGGGAGAGTGTCAAATATGGCTGACTGTGGCAGGGGGTGAGCTCTCCTTTGGACTTGAGAGGTTGCTGAGGATGACTTTGGGACCTCGGTTGTCAAAGTATCTTCTGCAGGGACGGTTGTTTCGATCCTTCCTTCCGCAGATTTTCGCCCACGGATTTTAGTGATGTCGTAGGGTGTTTCTGGTTCTTGATAGACAGTGTGGGAGTTTCTGCGGATCTTCTGAGCCGAAGTGAGTTGAACTTTAGAGTGTTTGTGTCCCATATTTTGTAGAGATAATGAAAGAGTTTGAATTCTCAAATTAATTATTGTTGAGTCTCAATGAAATTGGGCTGTGGCATCAATATATGCGCATGGGTACTGAACATACTGATAGTCAGTAATGAGTGTAGAAATTGGAATCAAAGTTGCTAAGGTTTTTGAATAGGAGAATTAATTCACTGCTCTGGAAGGAATCGAAGGAAATTTTAATTTGAAGTAAATTAATGAAAGTCAGTAATGATGATTCAATTAAAGCAGGAATCACGATAGAAGAATTAAGCAATAAACTCAAGCGTCTCTTTAATTTTTATAAAGCATGAGTCCTTCCGTATAAGAAGCGTTTTTTGGAATGAGCGCAATGGCTTTATCCTTTTGTAGTTCAGTGGACTTAGAGAGAACATGGAAAATTAATGCAAAAGGCACTTGTCTTTGAGTGAATTGATCGAGGATGGATTAACCGGACTCGGTTGCGATGGCCGACATTTCAGGGTGCATAATCAACATTTGTGATAACTATCTTTAAAGTGCTCTGAGACACCAGCCTGCCGACTGTCGACAGAAAGCTTTTATTGAGATGGCATAAAAGCTCTTCTATTTATCCCTCATTTTAAGGGATGAAAAATAAGAGTGTTAATAGACATTTGGTTTCCATAATGAAAGAATAAACAAAAGCTTTTTTCCAAATATAATCTCAGAGTAAATCACATTTTTCGCTTTGGAATTCAATTTGTGACGCGTTCCTAATACACTTTCTCAAGGAGTGTCCAGACTGACTACTGTTTTGTAGGCAGCCTGCCTATCATTTCTATTGTAAGGTATTTTGCTGAAATCTCTAAAATTTACTTCATGCCTGCATATTTGTGCTGCGTGCTGGCTCTTTTAAAACAATATTAGCCATCTTCGAGGTCTGTTCTGACTCCTGAGGATGATTTTTAATTTCAAAAAATCATGATGCATTTAATATCTATGACGTCAGATTGGAATTTATAGCTACTGAATGAGCATGAGCATCAGGAATCTTTACCTTCACCCAAACTGAACCATGACCTTTCGCAGTCTACCAAAACATTCCTGGTGGAAGCCAAACAAGACAAAGAAAGTGTTCTAATTTCAGGCAATTTGAGTTTCTTTATTCCTGTATAATATTTTCATTTGAGATACTTTTCGAACGTTGCAATTGAGTGCATGTTGCAAATTACGTTTCTATAATAGCCACTATGCAAGTAAAACAACAAGAGCTCCTAGAAAAACCCTTAACTTTAATTTCACTAGCCACTTCGTGATGCATCACATTCCATATTTCAATATATATATTTTCCCTCTATATTCTGCCCAACCTACCAATGGTACCTACCATGACAACAACAACGCAATTTCTTTCACAGTTCCCTCTCTCACTCTCTGTAGAAGGGCTAAAAACAGCATTTATTTTTCAATCATACAATCAAATAACTTATAGCACGGTACACTCATATAGATCTACCAAAATAGTAAAAACCCTATGTAAATTTCAACTTCTTATATGAATTCCCAAAAAAAGTGATCTTAATAATTTTCACTTTCCTTTTCTTCGTAATAAAGGAGATAAATGCAGAAAAAGTTGAGTACTCAGTTAATAATAACAAAAATGAAAATAGCGTCCTTACATTAACCCTAAGCTCCTCACCCAAAGCATTTTCAACTTAATTTTAATACTTAACGAAGGACCCCCCAGACTCCTGAGCCGGTCCCATACTTTGCGTTCACACAACCCTTTTACTTAAAATTTACAGGGTGTCCTTGCATCTCGCCAATCTCTAGCAATTCAAGCGGATCCGTCTAACACAAACAGTTATACCTCCATTAAATCAATAATGTTACTAAGTGATCAGTCGGAATCGCAGAGCTTATCTTGATATTATTACCTCCGAACGCTGTCGGGTCCGATCCCTAAGCATTAAATTTATTGTAAGAATGTGATTCAAAAAGCTATTATGTTCTACCGGGAAGAGTCGCATGGCTTCGATTATTTGCTGTTGTCTCATCATGAGTGGATGCTGATTCGGGAAAAGTTGTTGGTGCTGCTGCAGAGTTGGTTGTTGCTGAAGCTGTGTCGGGTTCATTTGGAAGTGCTGCTTTGGACCCGCCTGCGACTGAGTTGTTCTTACTAAATTCGACTAAAACCATTGGAATTTAGCAACAAAATAGAAAAAGTTCAGCTACTACCAGCTGCTGAGACGCTCCAGGGAATGAAAAATCAGAGGTCATTTGACCCAAATCTTGACCAATCAGAGGATTTAAGTTAGGGTTATTTTGAGATGCTCTGGTCGGCATTAACATCATTCTCAGTCTTTCTATCTGGTGACTTTGTTCAGATTTAGCGTCATGCCATTTGAATAGGTAGGTATCTCACTGTTGAGCCATGCATCTTTCTGAAAGGTAGTCGTTATCCGCTGCCAGTTTTTCTATTTTTTGGTTGAGAAGCACCATATTATCAGCCATTTCCCTCTGTTGCTTCTTCAAAATTTGATTCTATTTTCAAATTTGCATTAGCCCGCGCAATTCCACAGTAGTCTTACCTCCTGAAGAACCTTTTCCGTATCTGCAGTAGAGCCTTCTCCGCTCACTTCCGGCCGTTTCATTGGATTTTTATGATCTTTCAGAGCAACTTTTTTCCTCTTGATTTTGCAAAGAAGCTCCCTTTTGTTAAAGAAATCCATTAATTTTCGGTAGAAAAGTAAGAAATTACTTATGGCCTCTGCGGAACATTGCATGGGCATAGTGGTTGTCACATGTCTCTGATTTGATCTTTTTGAATCCGTATATATTTAACTAGATGAGAGGTTATTTGCTGCACTGGGTCTTTTGGAAGTACCTGTCTTATAAATGAGGCGAAATTACTGTGTTTGAAATATTTTGGGAGTATTTTATCAGCAAATTCGACGTGATTGGAGATAAGAATGCCCATGCCGTCCGGGGTCCAGTTAAACACGTCCTGTAATTGTGAACCCTAGGTCATTATTAGAATTTAGATGAAGATAGAGAGATACCTCGAAGATGCCGAAAAGTATTTCAATAAATTTGGTGACTTTTTCCTTTTTCTTTTTGCCTTCTTTCAGCTTTTGAGGGAAGCCGATCGCCTCGGCTTGATGTTCAACTTTTGTCAGCATTTTAGAAGAGTTTGATGGGTTTTTAAGAGTTGCAGTTAAAGTCAAGTGGAAGAATTCCTTTTTAAGCAGACTCGAACGATTTATTCAAATTCGATTATTTTTATATAAAGAAATCTCTTCTAAGAACGAATTCAAACGTGAATTATTGCTCTAGAATATAATTTAGCGCTGTCGTCTTTCAATTTATCAATATTTTAAGAATCAGGGAAGTTAGAACGCTCCAAAAAGAACAAAACTGGTAATATTCTCGATTTCATCTTACGATTACCCTTGCTAATCAGTCATTCAGTTCAGCCAAGCTGATTCTTCGCTCTGGCCACCCAAAACACACTAAACGACAAAATTTTTCACTTACCACCCAGAGCACCTAGCAACGCTTTAAGACCGCTCAAGAGTATTGAAACGTGTTTTAACAGGTTCAACTCTAAAGTAATACTATATCCTCAGAAATCTGATGTAATTAGAACAGCTTTATTAATAGGCTTAATGCTATTTATTTGTAAAAATATTCAACAGTGTACATGGTTGAGGAAGTCAAAAGCTCGGAGAAGAAGTTCTCTTTTGCTGGAGGGTATAGAATAATTGAGACCCTAGGTGAAGGCGGATTTGGAAAGTAAGCAATTTGTCGAAATACGGTTTTCTTTAACGACTTTAAGGGTGAAGAAAGCTGAGTTAGAAGACACTGGACAGCAATACGCGCTGAAATTCATCAAACCCGAGAAATTGTTGAAGCTTTCCCCGCTTTCAGAAATCGATATTGCTGCCAAACTGAAACATCCGAATATTATCCAATTAATCGGATATCATGAAAATCTGAAGTATGTGAAACCAGACGGTCGAAGTTCCGAGAGGTTTACTATTGTGTATGAGCTAGCAGAAAAAGGATGTATCGCAGAGTATCTGTATGTTTCCTACCGCGCGTTTCAGAAAGGATTTATCTATATAATTGCACGAAAGTATTTCCATCAGCTGATTTCTGCGCTGGAGTACTGTCATGGACTAGGCATCGTGCATAGAGACTTGAAACCGGATAATTTGCTGTTGGATGCTGATTATAATCTGAAAGTAACTGATTTTGGGCTTGCGACCATGACAAATAAGTACGGAACAGGTCTTTTAAAAACGAAGACTGGAACTCCAAGGTAAATATCATTATTCACAATAGTAGAAGGATGATAGCCGTCTGTAGGTTTTTGGCTCCAGAGATACTTCAAGGGAAAGAGTACGACGGGAAAGCAGTAGATATATTTGCAACTGGAGTTATTTTTTTCCAGCTTGTAACTGCAGAGTCCCCGTTCAACGAAGCTTCCAGCACAGATCTGCGGTACAAGTGGATTTGGAAAGAAGAGTATGACAAATTTTGGGAATTGCATGAGAAAAATCCCACAAGATCAGTCGTTGTGACACCTGAGCTAAAAGAGTTACTAATTTGCATGTGGAAGCCGAATCCTGAGGAGAGAATAACTATAGAAAAGATTAAGGAGAGCGCTTGGTTCAATGGAAAGGTGGCTGAAGTAAAGGATCTGAAGCAAGAATTTGATCCGTATGGGGATCATGTGAAGAAATGGCTTGAAATTCAGAGTATGGCTCGGAAGGAGCAGAAAAAAAGAATCATGCAAGAAACCTATTTGATGAATCTAAGGACGATGGAGAGAGTATTCCAATTTCCTTATGAAGGAAGAGACAGTCAAAATGTAAAAATCTTAAATGAGCTTTTGGACGCTAACAATGTTTCAAAGACTGAAGATTTGGACAAGATGATCGAAGAAATGGGAATCAGATGCGACCTGAAAGCATCAAGGAAGCTAACTATATCTGATGTAAAAAAATATATGGATGTGCTTACCTTATTAATATCTCTAAAAGCTCTTTAAAACGCATCCATCGAGCGCGTTTTTGTCCAAAGAAGAAACAAATTTCCTCTTCAAAAAGCTCATTCTAGAGGCAGCCTCGCTCTTTTCAAAGTTCGAAGTTAGTGACAAAAAATACACAGTAAATGATGAAACTTAAGCTGATGATTTGATTGTTGTTAAAATACAAGATCCGAGGAGTGTTTACAGACCCTGAGGACCAAAAGAGATTGAAAATCAAGATAAAAATCTATCAAATCGATGAGCAGTGTAACTGCGTTCATTTTTTCAAGAAGAAGGTAATGCACCCTGCTTTAATTTTTTGTTAATGCCTTTTTTATATAGGGTTCTTATTTCGATTTTATGGGAATCATCGAAACAACGTTCAAGCCGAAACTCTCAGCTCTCATTCAAGATCAAATACCCATTAAGGCTAAGCAACAATAGTGGCACCGATCAGCTTACTCTTGCAGACTGCAAGAGCATAATTAGCTCGAAGGTTCTTATTACCTAAATTATTATTTCCTGCTTTCCAGGGAGCTGGGTCGATTAGCATCATTCATGTAATAATATTAAGTTAACAAATAAATCCAAACCTAAAGCAAATAGTCTTCACTTTTATCTGCATAACAAGCAATTTCCTGTTTACATATAGTGAAAATGAATTTCTTGCGAAATTCCTGTCTTCAGGAGTGATCCTTTATAGGAATTCTCGTTTTGTTTGATTACGAAAAAGCACTAATTAAAATATTAAAATCAATGAGCAGAGTACCTTCCTCACAATAAACCCAATTATTATTAGATATGCAAAATTTGGAAGCCTACCAAAAACTCGAGCTTGAGAAGCAGCTGGGAAAGATCCAAATCACCACTGCCTTCCAAAATTACATTAAGAAAACCCTGTCTATCTGCCTGTCTCAACAGGCGATTTTACAAAACGCTGGAATCAATCCAGCAACTTTTTTTGGTGTGACTCAGAACGGCCGTCTTAATATCCTTCAGCCAAGCTATTTTGACCCAGCAACAATGTTTGGACCTGCAGTCGCGCTGTTAAATACAATGATACCTCAAATAGAAGGTGGAACAGTAAATCAATCGCAGAATAGTGGAATTCAGCAAAGCAATGTCCAACCCACGATGAGTAGCAATCAGCTTTTTTTAACCTCCACTCAGAGTCTTCCAACTCCATCTCAAAGTAGCCTTTCGTTCTTTTCAAATCGAGTTTCTGAGCCTTCGATGAAAATGGAAGGCATAGAAAAAGATGGCCTTCTTAGTGAGTTTTTCGAAAGAAGAATATCAGAAACAAGTACTAAATTCGCTTCTAATCAGCGTGCAGAAGATGAAATTGATACTGGAAAGAAAATTAGAACTGAACCAGAAGTAAATTTAGACACTCAAGCGCGGCCGAAGTCCAAAGTTTTATGTGGACATACTGAGAGGGTGCACCATGCCAAAGTAAGAAAAATAACAAAAGAATAAAGGGATTTGCTCACTGTCTTTGTTTATGAATAAATAGGGGTTATGCAAGAATTGTTATGAAACATATGGGAAGACGCGAAAACCATGGAAATGTCAGCATGAGACACATTTTGCGAAAGGATATTGTAAAAAATGTTATTTGAGAGTTCGGCTTCAGCAGGTAATGGTTGCTAAGAGAGAAGGATGTCCTTATGAGATAATGTGTACACAGGTTTCTGAAAAAGAAAAGAAGGCAAAAGAAGAAAAAATGAAAGCAGAAAATGAGAAAAATAATCAAAAGGAGGCTGAAGACACACCTACGAAAGCTGAGAGCTCGACGAAAATAGAAGCGGTTGAATAGATGCGAACTGTGGAGTTAGCACTTAACAGATTTATCAAATTGTAGCGCTTCTTCAAAGGAAGCTGTTTTATGTTATAACAATAAAAGCGCGATATTTTTTTGTGTGATTTATGTTGCCGTCAAAGGATGATTAGAGCTTAGTTATCAGGCCTTGATTGCTTGAGCTATCATCATGTTTAGTAATTTGGTAATTTCATATAAATGTCATGTTAACAGATATTTATTAAAGTTATGAATTATTGTTTGTAAGGTACGATCTTAATGAATGATCACATTGAAGAGCAACACTTAGATTTTTTCAATTTTTGGTTTTGGAACAATTAGAAATAAATGGAGCTCAAAAAAAAGAGAGAGAAAGAATAACATACAACCACAGCTTCAAAACTTGAATTACTTCTTGCAAAGCCTTAGGATTATATATAAATTAGCACATTTACTCATTTTAGCAAACATTTTCAACAGGAATTGCACCTTGCCGATTGTTCCGTGTGGGAATAAAAGCTTCATAGTTCCCAGCATCAATAACTATTCTTATATAGCCCTTAATCAATTTATTAATCAAACAATAATTCAAAGCAACGCTAACCGATGGGACTCACAGCTCTCCTTGCAGACGTCATCCCTAAATCGGATGAAAATAACCACTACATTCCTTATTTTGCTCTCAATATCTTCTCCTGGACCAGCTTTATCCACAAACTGAACCTCAGTTTGTTCAGAGAAGATTTGGTCAGAGATAAACTCACCACTCTTGATTATGAAAGAGTTTTGCTTCATGTCGACAGATGCACAAGAAGAACCAGACGATTGATGGAGGCATTTCTTTATCTTTGGCTCGTGGTGGCATTCTTTCCAGGCTATACGATAACACCATTAGAAGGATTGAATTATTTCTTTACAAATTGGATTGCAACACTGCTTAAAATTTACATTATTGGAGCTCCTATCTACTTCTTCTACTATGTTTACGGAAAAAAGGAGAATTTGATAACAAAGGTACAACTTGCGCTCGATGAACTTAATGATAGAGAATTCCATCACCGAGGCTGCAGCTGGAGCGTTGATTCTTCTGGAAAATTCATGAGAGTTCAGCTTAATTTCACTCATTTAAGAGATGCTCTGAGGACTCGTTCACAGAATTTGAATTCGCGCATCGAGGTTCCTGAGATTGTATCATCAGAAAGGAAATACAGATATCAGGAGGAGGAAGATATGATGGATGCCATTAGGGGAAAAAAGACTCATACTTTGAGACAACCGCTAATATGATCACTTTTGTTGTTGTATAAATATCGGATATTATATTATTAAGATTCATCTTTTTCAAAAGTTCATTTGACTGGTTTCTATTTGAGTGATTTGTCATGATACTGCTGAAAGCGGCCAATTGAAAATACATAGCTTAGATAAAAATGATCCTGAGCAATGATCCAGAATTTCTTGTGTGTTTCGTAGTAGGGGCCACTTTGAGAATTCACAAAACATTTATAGTTATTGGATTGCAATAAGGAACTAAGTAAGAAAGAGGTGACCCCTATTAGTATTATTATTTGTATATCAATCTAAAGCATCTTCTTTCGACTTTCTAGATTCAAAGGATTGGTCATTAGTTTTCTCTAATCTTTATTTGTTATTTGGCATATGGATTCTGAAGAGTAACTATGCTATTTTTCATTAGAGTTTGCACTCATCTACTTAGACATTACATAGCTGAGTAGCACTTATCTCTCACTCAGCTAATGCAATTTGCTGATATCTGCTATAATAGGTTAATTTTTATTTCTGACAGAGAAATAATAAAGCTTGATTTAGCAGTTCACTCTTCAGCATATTTCGTAAGCAACGTTCCTCTAATCCTTAACTAAGCTAATCCATTAGAATGGGCAAAGACGCAGACGCCAAAAAACCAAAGGCAATTCACGCGATTCCAATTATCCGCAAATCTCCAAACCAAATTGCAAAGCAACGATTAGAAAAACTTGCCAAAGGAAAAACGAAAAAGAAACCCGTCAAAAAGTCTTATGTTGCTACAGACATCAAGAAAATCGGCTGCAAAATCAAACGACAGGAGGTCCTCTTCAGAAAGAAGCGCGAGCTCAAAAAACTCAGTCAGGCTGCTAAAAAAAAACGACAGGCTGAATACGAAACCAAAGGAGTCGAAAAACTTCAACCCCTTACGACTGACGATAAGAGAGAAGTCGATGAGACAATGGTTATCGAAGAAAGCGAGGAACTCAAAAACGACGAGGCGTTCGATGAGTTCGCTGAGTATTTCGATAATAAGGTCACGCCTAAAATATTACTCACGACTTCTCAAAAACCTTCGGGCTATATCTTCGATTTCCTCAAGGAACTCAAAACCACGTTCCCTAACTGCTATTACTGGCCACGAAAGAATTACAGTCTTCAAGAAATTTGCAAATTCGCACCGAACAGAGGGTACACTGACGTGATGGTCATTAGAGAGAACCAGAAGGAGATCAGCTCGATGATCCTTATCCACCTTCCCAAAGGTCCAACAGCATTTTTCAAGGTACATGACTATATCTCTCGTTAACAGCTAATAATGATTATTAATTGGATTAGATTACAAATTTGAAGTTAAACAAAGAAATCGGGCATCACGGAAACCCAACTGATCATTTCCCAGAGTTGAACTTGAAGAATTTCGATACGAGACTGGGTAGAAGAGTTGGAAGGTTCTTTGCTTCGCTGTTCCCTCAACAGCCAGACTTTAAAGGAAGGAGAATCGTTACGATGCACAATCAGAGAGATTTTATATTTTTCAGACATCATCGTTACATTTTCGACGAGGAGTTCAAATCGGTTAATTTGCAAGAGATTGGGCCAAGATTCACGTTGAGATTGGAGAAATTGCAGCATGGAACATTCGATAACCAGTTCGGAGAAATGGAGTGGCTGAGCAAGGCGGATATGTACGTTAAGAGATCGGCTGCATTCTTGTAGTGAGGTGATTGTTTTTTATCTTCAGTAGTAGTGGTGGTTGAAATGAAATTCTCCGTATTAGAAATTTAGGTTTATGTCTTGTTCCTATTATGTTATTCCATGCTGCATAGGTCTATATGAAAAAGAATTCTCGATTATCAGAAGTAATGTGCCAGTTTAACCATATCTCTAAGACTCTTTCACTTGCAGAACTCATTATTAGTGTAAGGACGACAGGAGGAAGAACTTATTATGGGTCAGTTTTTATTATTATATCTCTTGAGTCATAGAGAATAACATCTGATTTTCCAGTTTTGCAGGAGTGATATGGATTCATTACGATGATTTGATAGAGATTAACATAAATACTGTGCTTTATGAGAGAGAGAAAAAAAGGACTTATATTTGATACTTGCAACAACAACAAAAAAAACTTAAAGTTATAGCAGCATACAATGCGAAAAAAATGCTGAATTATGTGGCAATATTTTAGGTTTTATTTTTATACAGTTTGTTATAATATTACTCAAATCATTATTCTGCTTTCAAGTGATCTTTTGGTCGGAATTGATTCATCAATAGTCGTTTTAGTAGAGGCGGCACTTCGAGTTTGTCGTGCTTTACTCATTAAACGCACAAACTCTGAAAGGGAAATCTAATGATATCAAGGAGAATCAATATAATGGTTTATCAACGGGGCATTAGTTACCTTGCCGTCTCCATCATCGTCGGTTTCTTCTAAGATCTTAGCCCATCTGTCATCATTGAGGGCGGCTTCACCCATTACACTCGCAAGCTCTTCTCGAGTTATATACCCATTCCCATCTTGATCGATAAATTGGAACGCCTGCTTGACATAATTTTCAGAGAGTAACTTATCAGAGGTGGCTGCAGCAACAATGAATTCTAGAAATCACTTTAGCAATCACTCCGATCTCAATCATTTACCATTGAAATCTATTTCACCTGAGTTGTTGGAATCTATCTCTTCAAACATAGCTTCCAATTCGCTTTCCGTGAGCTTTGCTCCCATTACTTCCTTGTAGCCTTGCATAATTTCTTCCTTGGAAAGTCTACCATTTTTGTCCTTATCAAGCTTGGAAAAGGCTGCTTGAAGCTCATTTTTCTCAGATTGAGACATGATTTCCGAAGCAATAAACGCCATGATAGCTTGTTGGAAACGACTCTTCACTCTGAACGATTGGAGAGATAACACAATATTCTCACTGAGAGGCGTATCGTGAGTGTTCTGCTGTATCCAGCTATCATTCAAAGCTTCTAACGCAGAAATCCGCTCCTGTGGATCCTTCGTCAGCATTTTCTTGACCAATCCTTTTGCCTCAGAACTAATGTCTTTCCATTCTTCCTCTAGAAAGTATTATTTTATTTGCAAATATGCTGTGCATATATACCTTCAAATTCGAGCTCGCTCTCTAAGATTAGGTTTATTGTATCCGACTCTGTTAGGCCGCCAAATGGAGGATAACCGCATAACAAAATGTACAAAATGACTCCGCAGGACCAAACATCGCATTTTTCATCATAGCATCCTTCAAGAACCTCGGGAGCAATATAGAACGGCTATTATAAATTAGGATTCATGAATAAATTTGAGGGCAAAAAATATAAATACCGTTCCAAGGCGGCTTGAGAGCTTTTCTGAAGGATTCAGCTTTGTAGCAGTTCCAAAATCAATGACTTTGAGACTAGCGCCTTTGTCTTGCGAATCGAAAAGTATGTTCTCAGGCTTCAAGTCTCTGAAAAATTCAAAAGTAACAAATATATTTCTATGTTAGACGCTACCTGTGGATGATGTTTTTGCTGTGGCAGTACACAACGGCAGAGAGGATCTCTTTCATATATTCAGCAGCCATTTTTTCGGAAAACGATTTCATTGCAGTAATCCTATCAAATAGTTCGCCTCCAGAACAGTATCTAAAGATATAATCCAATTAGCTCAAGTTCCAGAAATAGTGAATTCGTTTACTCGCTGACGATATAATAGTGCTTTTCATCTTCATAGCATTCAAAAATTTTCGCGATTCCAGGATGATCAAGATCTTTCAAGATCTCAGCTTCCTCGATTAATTCTCCTTGTTGTTTGTCGCTTACTTTTGATTTTTTCAACACTTTGATAGCTCTTGGGAGACCAGTTGCCTTGTGAGTTGCTTTATAAACTTTCGAGAATCCGCCTATGTTAGTGTAGAAAGAGTCAGAGAGTCGAAATAAATGCACAATACCATATCCAAGCATTTTTTCGAAAGTATAGTAATCGTTAATAGACCCATTGCTGATTCTAACAAAGCTCTCTGGTCCAACTTTCAAAGATTTCAATCGAATAAATTTATCCAGGTCCGCAAGACTTGTAGGAGTGTCTTCGGGATAAAATTCGATTTCGTTGACTAGGATTTCATTATTGGAGAGGTGGTCTGAGGAGCAACAGTTTCCCATGCTGAAATTTGTTTTAGTAATTTGTTCGTTAACTGATAAGAAATTCAAAACCAAGCGAATTTCAGTTTGAAAACCAAATTTTCAGTGAACCAGTGTTTATATTATTAAATCGTTCCGTTAAAAAAAAACGATATGAATTTGAAATTAGGAATTTTCATTTCTTAATTAAGAATTAATGCTGAAAGAGGTCAAGAAATTGATCGATATGACCTTCTTCGTTAGTTGGGATGGGCGTTTACACTTTCTAGGACTGAGAGGAAAAATAGCATATTTAAATAGTTTGTTGAATCATATGTTAGCAAAATAACCTTGTTGTCTCGAATCCATTTTTTCATCGTTATCCAGAAAAAAAGAGCAAGTTGTTGGATGAATTGTGTTTTAATTAAAGTGGTATTAGAATCTGACTTTGGCCTTCTTGATAACATATTTTGAATTTAAGTTGTAGTTGTGTTCTGATAGAAATTGAACAAGTGAAGTTCCACTAAATAATTAATGACTCTTTTTTTCTCTCTTTTTGCTAGAATTTTTCTTTATTCAAAGACGCAGTCTTAGAATTCTCGCTGCCTGATGTTTGCAAAACTTTTTTTTTCGATTCTTAGTCTTTGCTTTCTGCAATATATGGGTAAGTTGAGATGCAAGAGGTCGAGCTACGACGTACGTTATGATAAAATTAATTTAAAGGAAAAGGAACTGAGTGCGGTCATATATTTTGAAAATAGTTCTTAGAAATATGGAACAATTCCCCCAACTTCCTGCTTATCTTTAAATATATTTCGTAGCAGACTACTCAGGTGTATTGTATGTATCTCCTATGTTTTTCAAGAAAGCAACCAATGTCATTTAAGAGAATGAGTATAGACTGAATTTTGCTTATAGGAAGAAAAATTTGAAATGAGATTTAATGCGATTAGGCTCTTCTCCAAATCCTAAATAATGTAACATTAGAGATATCTGTATCATTTATGTGAGAGAAATTTGTTGATACTAATAAAATTGCTAAGTTCTTCTGATCAGAACACGCTCAGCTTATATTTCAAGCAGCTTTTGAAGAGATCACTTAAGCTTTCTATGGAATTCTTTCTCTATCTTTCAGTTCCCTTGAAGCAGTGACCTTGAGAGATGCTACTCTTCAGATTCTGACCTTTTTTCTCAAATGAGCCTTAAAGAAGCAAATACAAGTAAGAAAATGCAAATATTGGACCATTTTTCTAAATAAATGCTTGTAGGTTATTACAATCCATCTTCCTGACTCTAGCCGTTTAGAGACTCATTAACAATTTTACTTCCTTGATTTTAACAGAAGTTTACCTCTCCTTTTTAATAAAAGTGGATAACAGACTGTTCAAATCCGATCGATTCAACGCTTATTAATTAACACATAAAATCTTTTTAACTCAATTTATTTTTACACTTTTACTTTTATACCTTATCTCTCATGGAATCATTAACACCAGACCCTGTTATGACTATTGACTGTCTTTATTCAAAAGACAACATAAACCCCAACTTCAAGAAAACAATCTCCTTCGCCACTACAACCCAAACATCAACATACGCCTTCGTCTCCGAAGTCTCTGACGAGGGTGATGATTGCTTCGGACTCGCTGTCGATAAGAGCCAAGAAGACTTTCTTACCATCGATCAGATCGCAGACCAACTCACCTCGAAGCTCAAAGCAGACGCTTTCACGGTTGTGAAAAGCTACTTTACTGAAGACATCGATCCCACTAAACCAATCTCATATTACAAAGACTCACAGCCTCTCTACTTCAGAGTGAGAGGCGGGATTGACCTCGAAATTGAGCTAGGAGAGTCAATTTCAAAAGAAAAAAGAACGCTTTCTCTAAGAATTCAGAAAGGTGTTACTCTGGACGAAGTCTACAAGGTAATAGGACGAAAGATTGGCAGACCAACCGAGACGTTTATCTTGGAAAGAAAGCAACTACCACCAACCCTATCGAAAACACTGAAAACAACCGAGGGACCTGCTGAAAAGAGACAAGACAGTGATAAAACCATTACGGTCACTGTCACCTCTTTTTATAAAGGGCCAGCGCAATTCAAAGTAGAAAAAACCGACACCATTGAATATTTGATGAAACTGATTGAGGCAGAGTATCCTGTGTCTCTTGTTCAGCAAGCCTTACAGAGCGCCACAGTAACTAAGCTTGAGCCGACGATAACTTTCGAAGAGTACGGAATTGGTAATGGAACTGAGCTCAGACTGAGTGGACGCTATCTGACTCGAGAATTTGTTGGTCTCATTCCCAATTGCAAAAATTTCTTTGAGGAGATTGTAAATCAGCAGGATCACTTCGTCTTGCATGATAGATTGAGCATCCAGCCTCCTTCAAAAGAAATCAAAGTCAAAGTTGAGACGCTGACTGGGAAAAAGTTTGAATTAGAAGCCAATGTGACTGAAACTGTTCTCGAAATAAAGGAAAAAATTAACAAGAGAGAAGGATTGAAACTTTCTGTACAAAGGCTGCTATTCAATGGCCTCTTCATGGAAAATTCAAGGTCTTTGTTCGAGTATGGCGTAGGAGATGAAGCAACTCTGCACCTTGTGCTTCGAATGAGGCCAAGCAAGGACCCTGAAGAGCTTCGAGCACCCACATTCGCAGGCTTTGTCAGTGATGAATGGAAATGGGTAGACACTGAATCAAGCTGGAGAAGCGTTAATTACGGGCTTTTCTTCGAGGGAGTCTGTAAAAATAATGCGTGTAAAGCCTATAACAAAAAAGTTATTATGAATTTTGGGCTCGGAGTATTTGATCTAGTTTTAGAGACTAAAAACTTGAAATGTCCTGAATGTGCTGAGTTAGTCGAGCCAACGATGAGCGCGATTAATAATTGCTACTATTCTTTCGCAGGGATTCGACAAAAGGAAGATGGGAAGAAAGAAAGAGTGACGGATCAGAAATGGCAGGTTGCTAAGGATCCGAATTTGAAATATGATCCGAGAAAATCCAATGAGAAGTGGCTATCGTTCAAGATCCGGGCAGAGCAGTTCTCTATTGAAAGAACTGAGTCATATCGACTTTGTCCTCAGTGCGCTGGAGAAATTACTGACGAAGAAAAGCAGCTTGAATGTGGTCATACTTATCATGAGGTATGCGGGACGAAAGCGCTGAAGAAATACTCAAATTCGTGTTTGCTCTGCCATATTGAGTGAGTAACAGATTAATCCTCTGTCTAATAAGTAAAAAGATATCCGAAAAAATTTAGCTAAAATATGCATCGCAATTCATGAATAATTCATTAAATATTGCAGACACGAACAAGCAATTTAGCATTGATTCATCATAAACTGTTCCTTCCAAAAATTGACTTAGGAGTTTATATATAGAGAGCTTATAGATTTACTTAGCAGCGAATTCATCGACAATGAAAGCAGAGTTGTCATAGAAAGCAATTTTAGTGAATTTTGTGCACTCGCTGGAGAGTTTTTTTCTTCTTCTCTTTCACTCTAGAAAAATGACCTTTCACTCACAGTTTTAGTGAACTTGCACGGTTGCATCTCAAAGTCAGCTTTCTGGGCTGTTACCACAACGTTTTGATTTCTGAAAATATATGTGAATTTTCGAGATTTACATAAATAAGATCTTATTTTGGATTGAGATAGCTTTTCCAGAAAGCTAAGGTGCTCTTCCAAAAATGAATCTCCTGGCGATTGTTATAAGAAATTTGAAATGGTGCTTGAGGCAAGACTTAGTGTAGCAGCTGCCAAATTGGCTCTTTAAATGTTTTATGAAAGAATTAAACCTATAGAAAGATGAAATAGCAACTTTTTCCAAACTATGTGTGCTTTCGGATCACTACTGGAAATTTCAATGTCCTCTCGCTTCTTTTAAAAAAAATACCTCCAATACATCTGAGCAGCAAGCAAAATATCATAGATTCTGATGATAAACATCCAATTTTGAAGTTTGAAATTACTACAAAGACTCCAAGGGATAATTTCAAGAAATCATTGTGCTTTTTTGCTTCTAATGTTGCATTTTTGCTACGAGTGCATCTAGGTCCATTTCAAAGAAAACTAATTCCGAAAATTTAATGAATCTTTTCTCATTTTGTTGAAGATGAATGATTAAACTTTTGCTATAGTCAAAAAATGTATTGCCATTAATTTCATAATTCTCTGACTTGCTCACTCTCTTTCTCTTCTGAAGTTTCATTATAAATTATTCTGCACTTATTCCATATTCCTGCTCCTTTACAGTATTTTTTTGAAAACCATGCATATGTAACCACAGGGCAAACTCAGGTGGTATTGGAGAGGCTTGATACGAATCTCTATGACTCCCTATTAGGAAGTTTGAGAAGATTAGCGCACAAGTCGAAAAGTGCTAATTTGACATTCACAAAGATAATTTAAAATCCTAAATCAGTCGCTTATCCTCAAAGATTAATAAAGCAATTATCTAAAGCTAAAACATAAGACTTTATTGCATCTAAGCTCAAAAATGGAAGAAGCAACCGGCGTTCAAACTCAAGAACAATTGGACTTCAGCACTGCCCTCCAAAGAACCATCAAGGCTGGCTTGTTCAAGGACACCGTCGCAAAGGGACTCAACGAAGTCTGCAAAGCCATCGACAATAAGAACAGACCAGTTCTTTGCATTGTTGCTGACGATTGCAACGAAGAAATGTACCTGAAACTCGTTAAGGGCCTTTGCAAGGAGAACAAGGTTCCACTTATCCACATTGCTGAAGGTCTCACCCTCGGCAAATGGGTTGGACAATGCAAATATGACGCTCAATTGAACCCAAGAAAGGTCAAGAGATGCTCAAGCCTTGTCATTAAGGCTTTCGTGAATGAAGAAGACGAAGCTGCCAAGCTCATCAAGGAAAGAATCGCCAACGAATCAGATATTACTCTGTAATAAAAATACAAAGCATAGGCACATGAGCTTAGAGTTTGCTGTTCTGAATCTGATTTCATGTCTGTTCTTCGATATTTCTCATTAGTCTGAGTAATTGCAGCACCAAAAAAACTCAAATCAAAAAAAAAAAAGCAACTCCTTTTTGAAATGAAACTCTCAGTTATAGAGGAGAAATATGAACATAATAAATAAGCAAATTTTAGTATTTAGGAAAACAAACTCATTTCACTTCTCTAGCAAATTAATCCTCTCTCTTTCTGAGATGCTACAGGTAAGGCGAGAAATATAAGCATTAAAAAATGAGCTTTTAGAAATCATGAAAGAAGTTCCCTTTAATAGGAGCGGTAAATTCAAAGCATTGTGTGAACGAAAGAAATCAATCACCTTCCATTTGATTCTTTAGTATTTAAGTGAGTTGAAGGATTTTTAGGACCTGAATATTCAACAACTTGCCCTTTATGTAATCAGCCTTTAGAATTTAGACAACAATTTTAGATTTTCCTCAATTGAGAAAGAGTGCCAAGATATTTGCTATTTTAGTCAGTAAACGAATCTAACCACATTGAAATTTAATAACCTTTTCATTCTGTCCTTTATCCCTTCAGAGTTGCCTTCTTCAAAGTTAGAAAGTAATGATGCTTGAAATAAACGTATTAGTGTTCTGAGAACTCTTTTTAAATAAAACTCGACAAAGAACTATGTCCTTCGGACAATATGTAAAGCGCTTAGAGGCCAAAGCCTCTCGAAACTCAAGCCCCGTGAACTTCGAGGAAGCTACCAAGGCCTTGAACGATGAAACAGAAAACTCTACAGCGAAAAAAATGCCAAACAGTATTCAGACTCACCGTTTTGTCGGCGCTGACTACGGTGCTTCGCGCATTGAATCTAATATCGGCATCTCCTACTCTCCAGGATTCTACAGAAACTTTCAGAATAAATTAGGCCCAAATCAACCCAATCCTAAAAGCAACCTTGGATTTTTATACAGAGATGGAAACGGGCCTATTACTCTTGATAAAAGGTCTGAGTCAAAGCAAAAATTATTCCGTAGCAGAAACAGTTCAGTCAGTAACAGTGCCAGTCTCCCTCAATTATATAAACCAAGAGCTAATCTTAACGAAATCCGATCTTCGCTATATCAGCAACCAACGGCACGCTACAACCCACAGCCTCAGATCTTCTACAATCCGCAGCCTGGTGCTTTTTCAGATCGACAGATGGGCATGGGATCATATTATCCGCAATATGCTCTCGCGTATAACTATTCTCCATTGCCAATGCAATACCAAAATATGAACTTTATCCCTAACAATGAGATTGTATCAAAGAAGAACCCGACGAGGAGTCGGCGTTCAGGGTCTATGGATGCTGAGGTTGAAAGAGTAGATACGTTTGATATAATGCTAGTTGAAAGTAATTTAGCAAAGCAACAGAGTCTGCTTTCGGCGATAGTGGGCGATATAGGCCATAAGGAAGAGAAGAAGCATTTGAGAATGGATTATCTGCAGGGAAGATTTCATAGAGTAAAAAGAGAGATGTTGCAAATAGAATCGCGCTTTGATCCTTTGGCGAATAGAAATTTGAAAATACGTGTTCCGAGTCGAAAGCAAGATCGGAAATAAAGTATTAGCGGGGGTTTAATGAATCATCAGCGACTAAACTATTTTTCCTAAGTAAATATAAATGATGTGAAAAGAATTACTTGATAATCATTGTTGGATTTTTTGGCTCCTAATTCAATAACAATTTCTAATATTCAAGCTGTTTATGTATTATTGGGATTTTTTCTTCCGTATTCCAAAAGAATGTAATCAAAATTGAAGCATTTTTTCGTACAGGTACGATTTATAGATTGACTAACGATTTGACCAGAGAGAGCGTTTGATTTGATTTTTCATTTCAATGGACTTTGAGAGTGGCATTAAAGTTAACCAATCAACTTAATTATTTATGGATAAAGATGGATAAAGGATAGTTATCATATAGAGATAGATTCAAGACTGGGGGAGGTTAAATATTTGCGTTAGTTTAGGACTAAAACTTTGTAAAATCCATCGCCTTCCTTATTACACGAACCAAAAAGTCTTGAAAGGAGAGTTTATTGAAACGACATTTTATGGAACAACTAAAAATTTTCTATTTGCGTACAAGGTGAAAATTTTAGTTTCTTAAAGTCATGAAACCATGGATTTTTATTCCAATTCAAGGTCTCCAAATTTTCTCAGCTTTCAGCCTGCTGATAAACACAAATTTTTTAGCTTAAATTGGAACAATAAATTCACAAATTTAGAATCACCGAAACCCATGAAAATTTTACAAGTTATCCATCATGGGTTTTTGAGTTGAGCTTAAACACTTTTCCCGCAATTTTCAATTTATCTCTCATTGTTGGTCGAAATAGCCAATTCTTTTTTTTCTAGAATCCATTTATAAGATATAACTTACTCAAAACGACTCTAAATTACCCTCTAATTAATTTGATTATACCTGTGATAAATCATATTCTCATCTTGAGTCAATTTTTACAAATCCGCTGGGCGAACATGTCCCAAAACGCTTTAACCTTCTGTTTCCTTCTAGCCTACATTTTCATTTCTGCCACACCAGCTCAATCCTGCTCTTTCTCGTGCGAAAGTTGCATCAACTCCATCTGTGTGACCTGTTACCCAGAATATTCTCTCTATATCAACGAATGCGTAATCTCCTGCCCTGATCAATACTACCAAGCAGTCTCAACGGCTGGAGGATACATATGCCAGCCCAGAACCACTCTCGAGTTCATCGCCTCCCTTCTTCAATCACATAATGTTCTGACCATTGGCGTTGAAATGAGCGATCCGGTAAACGAAGCTCTTCTCAACTTCACAGGCCTTGCTCGTGTTTGGATCGACGATTCTAACCATGTTGCTTACCAAATCAACCACTCAAGCGCTTCAAATTATACGATAACTCTCACGAATATAAGCAAAGAGGCTGTTCTTGATCGAAATATCTATATCGACGTCTCTCAAATCAATGACAACCCAGAAATGGCTTATAGCATCTTGACTAGCAATTCCGTGGCAAATATAACGATACCAGGTAAGGCCGGAGAAGATACAAATGTAAAATCAATTGGCCGAATTTTGGGAATTTTTGCAGATGTCTTCTATGGAGTCGCGATACTCTTAGCCTTGATACAGAACATTAAGTCTTGTGGCGCGAACTCCAACTTGCTAGTTGTGTTGTATTATACTTCGCTGTTTCAACTATATATGATGTTGAATGTGAATTACGCGCCGAATTTGACCGAATACTACAGCATGCTGCCCAACAGTTTATGGAGCAAAACGAAGCTTTTCCATTATATCTTCGCCGCGAGCAATTATACCGTCGAAATGAGCCCGAAACAACTACCCTTAAGCTATCAACCTTTCATCGCTTCACCTCGATTTGTGATTAACTATGGACTCGTGCTGTTCGTGCTGATCCTGCTCCTGGTGACATGGATCACTATCGTTGTAATCCAAAAAATCGGCAAGAAGAAGAAAAAAAATTATCCTAAACTAAACAAGTTACAAAAATTTTTGGAGAACAACTTCCTATCGATACTTGGAGGGACGATGACTCTATCTTATATGTCATTCTTGCTTGACTTACAATACGTTTGGATTGCCGATACTTTTTCATGGGTCTCGCTCGTGATCGCTGTCTTCTTCGGAATTGTGGGATTGTATATGATTAGCTATCTCATTGAGGTCTCAGTGAGAAATGAAGGCAAGAAATGGGAAACTCTCAAAGCGAAAGCCGAGATGTTGACATCTGGGTTCTCAAAAGAACTGTTTGCCAGGAGAATACTATTAGGCTATCTGTTCCGATCATTCGTGTCGCCGATGTTAGTGATTTGCTTGGGAGCCGAGTCAATAGCACAGGCGGCGACTATGCTCGGTCTGAATGCTGGATTTACTGTGGTGCTTATGGTAGCAAAGGCATTTAATAGCGAGCGATTAGCACTCTTTGCAAGATTCAACGAGGCTCTTCAGTGCTTTATCCTCAGTCTATTCCTTTTACTTGCTGTCAATGTTATGCGTGATTTCATGACACCCGACAATCAAATTGCAGTTGCTTGGCTTATCGTAGTGGCAATGCTGTTCCATTCGCTCTCGCTGGCGATTTTCCAGTGTGTCGACTTCTACAAAGAACAATTTGTGGAAAATAAGAAGAAAAAGACAATCGGACTGAGCGATGAGGAAACAGCCAGTCAGCAGGCGAATAAAGTTAAATCTGAAGTTAACCTAAGTTCGGGAGTACTACTTCAAAAACAGACATCCATCGAATTGCTTGTCAAGCCTCAAAGCGCACCCTGCAACAGCGATGTTGATCTAAAGATGCCTAAGGTAGTATCCAAAAATCACAGCGCAAGCTATTTAAGACGCTCAATTGATCAGAATGGAGCTGGAATAACTGCAAAAAGCAATGACGAAAACGAAAGCTTAGAGAACAGCCGAACGGAATTCTTAAAAGACCCGATAACCCTGAATGAATGGAAGGGGGTCCTCTCTCGTGGAAGACAAGTTTTAGAAAAAAAGACACCTTCGCCAGATAAACTAACTCAAAGTTATTTCGAAGATTCTGTGTTGGATAGTGAGAAAGACCAAGAGCTGAAAAATCAGAGTAAAAAGCTTGAAGAATTCAATCAAAATGTCAATGACAATAATCTCATCCCTAATCTGATTACCAGTCCAAAAGTAACAAAGAATTTGAATAATTTCTGGGAAGATCTAAGCCCAGAAACCGTTGAGAAAAATGATGAGCAGGTGGCAAAGTCGGAGGAGATTCAACCGCCACTTGATGACCTTGGCTGGGAACGAGACAGCGTAGACCTGGGAAAGGAAATTAAACTGAAAAATAACCCTAGCTTCATGACGACATCCCAAAGCGTGACCAAACTACTGAAGAATGACGTTGCATTGGAAGTGCTTGGTAAGACTGATCCTCCGAATGTATTAAGCGAGGACGAAGGACCGGTGATTTGGAAAAAGAGCTCTTTATTTGAAAGTTCTAAGCATCAACTTGAGACGGAAAAGTCGGCAGTTTTGAATGAATTGAAAGAAAAAGTTGACAACCCTACTGAGAACGAGCAAAAATTACCTGAAAAAGAAGAAACCTCTGAGAATACAGACAAAAACAAAGCACTTGATGAAAAGAAAAGTGAGATTAAAGGCCAGGACGAGACCAAAGGCCAAAGACGAGAACGTCCTGAATTCCCTGATCTATCCGCTCAGACTCCTGAAGACGACGTTGATTTCCTTAATGATATGCTAATCGAATTAGTCTCGAAAGCTAAACGACGACGATAGTTGTATTCCTTTGAGACAATGAGGTTTTATTTGATATACCAAATAAACCATCTTAACAGTTTTTTTTTAAAACCACAATAGTTTCGCCTCATTTTTATAGATATATATCGTGAAGTGTTATTAGTTATGGTATGCTGGCTTGGGTGGCTCACCCCGGCAATATTATATCATCTTAGTTTGTATACCTCGAGATTTTAGGTCATATTTGTATTTCAAATGACATCTACATCTAGTTCAACATATAATTCCAATAAAAAGAGAAACAATATCGCTGTTGTTAATCAGTTGATACATATAGAATATTACCTTATTTATATAAATTGATAAACTGTTACCAGTAAGTTAGCCATTTAACGAGAAAAAACGTTCATATAAAAGTGAAGTAATGGAAAATTTGTTATTAGAAGAGCTATTTTCTAACTCATGCCCAATAAGTAACTTCAATTAGCAAGGCAAGCAAAATTCGAGCCGTACCACTCATTTCCATCCTCAAGTTGCTCGTGCTCGCCTTGGCTGTTCTAAATAAGGATGATTATTATTATAGGAAAATTTTCTCTTATTCCAATTTTTTTTCAAACAAATAAATCAGGCTCCGATCCTTCTAGGATCTTCGAGCCTATCCATTTATAGCTCCTTTAGAAGGCGAAGAACCCTCCTTCCAGAAAATTAGCACCCACATTCTTCATGTTTGGGAGGGTAAAAGTGCCTTCCACGTTCCCACAGTTTGCCAAATTCTCGAATATTGGCAGTCTCTTCTTATTGCAGGTGTACGCGCACTCCATAAACTCTGGAAACTTCAAAAACTTTGAGTAATGATATTCCGAGTTAATCTCGGCGAGTGTGCGTTGCTCATGAGCAAACATACATCGGACGCCATAAGGGCACATTCCCGTCGTGAAGAAGGTGTTACACTGACGAGAGCGGTAGCGGATCTTCTGCTTGACGTTCTTTTCAACCAATTCGTGTCTTCCATGAGCAAATCGGCATTTCTTGCCGTAGTTGCAGCGGCCTTGCTCAATCCAGTTCTTACAGAGCTCAGTTTTGTACTTTTCGTCGTCAGGCGTGACTTTCTTTTTCGCTCTGAGAGCTGAATTCAGCACGATGCCAACTTCTTCTTCTTGAGGAGGGTAGAAGTATTGGTCGTATTGAGGGGAGAATATCTCCTGCTGAGAGCAGACTGAAGAGGTACCTCTCGAGCTGCTTGAGCGAGTCTCGTCGCAGGATGCGCCAGTCGATTCAGGGTAATTAGGAAGAAAAACTTCTTTGGAAAGTTTCGCCTTGGGTTTTTGATTTGGAATAGGTCCGAAATCGTGTTTAGGTTGGTTGTTGAATGTGTTGGTCGAGTCGAACAAAGGAAATTTCTGTGTTTTGTGAGTCATGGCTATGAGGTTGGTCACTTTTCTATTTTGTTTATAAACGGCGGTTATATGAACTAATATATAAAATTTAGAAACGTTTGTTAATATTTGGCGGATTTTTTTGTTTTGTTGAAATTGTAACTATATTTAATCAATAACAGAAAGTTCCATTGTGTGCACAAGCATGTTCGAAGTGATTCAGTCATAAGACATTCAACTAATTTTCGAGGAAGTGCTTTCAGCGGTTACATAGTGATAATTAGACACAAAAACTATGCTCATTTTGATGGTCGGAATGAGCGATAGAGAATCGCCATCGCTGTTGCTGCTAATGATAAGAACAGCTACAATACTGACTTTGATAGGTAGAAGTTTAAAACGGTATTTCATATGAAGATTATTTATTTCCACAAAACAAACTATTATTGATTTTTCAGCGAAATGATTGAATAAATGGTATATATAGTCGAAAAAATTCTCATGCATTTGAGCAGTTGTCGGAATGCTTTCTCTCTTTACAATGACTAACTGGTTTTACTACAGAAAAAAGTGTTAAAATATCATTTACATAGCAAGATCAGCCATCTTCCATTGCGAGGGTAAGCTTGAAGAGCGTTTGGCCGATTTTTACCGTCATATTATTCGTAATTTCATGAAGGCCTTCAACATACAGCCAAGTTCCATTAGTACTCTGCTTCCCATTATATCCATCAATCACAACCCACCCTTTATCCTCCTTATATTCAATAGTCAGCTGATACCTCGACAAACTATTTCCATCAAATTTTATTTCACAATCGCTCATTCTCCCGACCTTTATCACCTTATCCTCTGTTTTGAAGGTGTACACCTCATCTGACTTCGGACCATCCAAAAACTTCAACATTATGTCAGAACTCTGTTTTACTCTGCTAGGCGCTTCAACCGTCGCCACCATATGCGAATCACCAAACGATATGATATACCCTGGCTTCAGAGGTATCTCCTGGTCGATTTTGACAAAAGTACCTGATCCTTCTCCCAAATCTTTAAGAAAATATTTCTTTTGTGTTTGGTCGTATTTGATCATGCAATGTTGATCACCAACGCTAGCGTCATTGAGAAGAATATCATTATACAGTTGCTGTTCTGCGTTTTTTCCAGCGAGGATGTACTTCTGGCAGCCGATGTAAGTAATGCCATCCTGTTTCTTACGTCCGCCGTCGGCAAGACCCAGTGGATTTATCTTTATCTCAGTGTCAAGAGGAATCACGTTCCCTTCTATAGCTTTGAGTATGAGATAAGGCTCTTTTTTGACTTCTTCGGAAGCGCGTTTGGGTGTTTTGGTGACATTCCTGTCCGTTACTGTTGTGGCTCCCAGCATTGAAGAGTCCTGAGAAGGCTTTTTGGGTTCAGTGATGATTATGTTTTTATCTTCGGCACGATTTGCTTCTGACTGGCAGCAGCCAAAGAGGAATGCCTTGAAGTTTAGCATCTGTTCTAATTTTGGAGAAATAGGCTTGTAAGGTGTTTTATTCGAACGTTGGTAGGCGCGAATTAAATAAATTTAGTTGATTGTAGAAAAAGATAATGTACTTTGGTAGAATTTTAATCTTTCTTGTGAGGGTGATTTGCAACCAGGAAGATAGAAATTAAAGGATTCAAGGAAACACTCGCTTGTCTAGCATTTTCTAATAACTGAGAGATACGCACAACAACAACACCGAAAATTCCTGAGATTCAGTTATTACTACAACACAGAATTCTAGCATTTCTATATGGAGTAAAGTCAGTTTTTGCGTCAGATGGCTTGCAATCAGACAAAAGAATTACGTCCAATCCGGCTAATATCTGTCAAAAGATCAGTTTAATTTGTAGTTGCCGAAGTATCTGCTGATCAAGAGATATGTTTCGCTGATCTCAAGCATATTCGGCATCCACTGAACACCTTTCATACAGAATTATATGCATTCAAATCTCACTATTAAAAAAGAGGCTTAGCCACCCTCACTTAATTTATCGTTCAAAACTAGGTCAAACAAAAATTCAATATTTGAATTATGTTGAAAATTCTCAACGGATTAAATTAAATTGTCACATTTTATTCTTACCATAAACTGACCATCCATGGCTCAAAAAAAAAAGAAATGAACTTCTCCGCGCTTGAGCTTTTATTTCCTCTGAATTATTTGCTCTTTAATATACAATTCTGTCTTCATATCCATCAGTAATTTCTGTTGGCTTCCTACTGACTGCGAGAACCAGCCTACAATTTCCAAACAATTTATTTTATTAAAGTGCTAATTGAATTTTGAAACATATTTCCCAATGCAAACACTCTCCGTCGACAACGTAACACTCAATTTCTCCTCTTTCCACAACTCTTTTTTCGCAGATCAACAGCAGTATTGAGTGGCGAAAGCAGTCTCTCTCTAAAGACGACATACTGGACAGAGATAGAGACAGTGACTCATCAGAAGAGTCATCTGGCGAGCACGACGGTGTAGGAGTATACAAATACATGACTCCAGCCAATCCTCTAGACTTCCAAACTGCAAGCCACCCGCTTGAAGTTAAAACCGCCATCAAATTTGAATTCCAGTGAGCAACTTTCTTAATAAAACATCAGAGTTACATGCCTTATAGAAAACTACCAGATTTCAATCGCAAAGCAAAACAATGTGAGAACCCTCAAGACTGTGATGGTGGTCTGTTCAAAATCGGCGATAAAGCTATTGAAAAGCGATTGAGCCAGTCGACAAATGAAACCGAGGCGGATTTAAGAGATCGACATGGTGGAAGGTCGCTGTTTTCGCTGTATCCAGAGGGAGATTCGAGGCTTGTGTACCGGAAATATAAATCAAATACAACAATGGGAGAGAATAGAGTTTACTCAGGGTACTTGATCGATTTGCAAAAACTGTCAAAAGGAAAGGATTCAGTGATTCAGTATCGCAGCCAGAGCAACAGCGGTGATACTATGGGTACAATTATTAAGAACGATGGTACTCACCTTGTGTTCAATTCGTTATTTGAGTCAGGGAATTTATTCGCAGCGTTTAAGGTATTATCTATACTGTCATTTCAGATGTTAAATTCGCGGCTCAGTTATCAGAGACGGAGTATGACTTAATTCTACAAAACGATTTTAACACGAAAGGAAACACGCAATGGTTTTTTTTCAGCGTGAGCAATACGAAAAAGAACGTCAGCGTCAAATTCAATATCATGAATCTCGTAATTGATAGATATTTGTTATGGGTTTGCTGATAATGCTCATCGATTATAGATCAAGCCGGATTCATTGTTCAATCAAGGGATGAAACCTGTTGTTTTTTCTGAAAAAGAGAACCAGATGACCGGTGACAGCTGGAAAAGAGAAGGCTTTGCCATATCTTATTACAAGAATTACATAATGAAGGTCAGCTATTCCCTAAGAGTATCGCTTTAATGAATATAATTTCCATTCAATTGCAGGAATGCCAATCTAGCGGAAGCAGCTATTACACTCTCACATTCAGCTATCAATTCAAGCATGATGAGGATACCGTGTATTTTGCACACTGTTATCCTTACACATATACCGATCTCAACAACTACCTCACCAAACTGACTAAGGACCCCTCAACTAAGCAGTAAAATAGACAAACGTTCAAGCAATAATAACTGGAATTATTAAGATATATGACTCGAAAAGTACTTTGCAAAACTCTAGCGAAAAACACATGCGAATACCTCACAATCACCTCAGGGAAAAACGTTCAGGTATAATCAATCTGCTTTTGTTATATGTCTTTGTGCTCACCTTTTTCATTCAAAGAATTTATCAACACGCTCTGGCATTGTAATATCCGCGAGACAACATCCAGGAGAATCGCTTTCGTCGCATATGATGCAGGGAGTGATTGACTTTTTATTAAGCGAGCAAGAAGAGGCAATTTTTCTCCGTGATACTTGTGTCTTTAGAATAATCCCGATGCTGAATCCCGACGGTGTTATCCACGGCAATTACCGTACTGGGCTTGGTGGCGTTGATCTCAACAGAAGATGGAAAAAGACGGACAAATCCTTATTTCCAACCGTCTATGCAGCCAAAACAATGATTAAAAAATTTGCGAGTTCTCGACCCCTGGAAGTTGTTTGTGATCTCCATGGACATAGCAGAAAGTATATTCTATCATCGAAGATCTTCAATTAAAGCATATTTATAGAAAAAGCTCGTTCTTTTACGGCTGCACGGACGAAAAAGACCCAACGAAATCTCGACTGTTGCCATATATTTTATCAAAGATAACGGACATGTTTTCATTCGAATCCAGTCGTTTCAGTATTCATAAATCGAAAGAAAGCACTGCAAGAGTCGCACTGTGGAGGGAGTATCGTATCCCGAATATTTTCACACTAGAAGCGAGTTTCTACGGATACGATACACCTACTGGAAGAGCAGAAGCTTACAGCATCGATGATTTTATGAATATTGGAAAAAGTCTCTGCAAGGCGATTTATATTTATATCACCCACATCAAAGGAGTCTCCCGGGTGACTGAGGTAACTTTCATGGCAGGATCACCGCAAAAGCCAGGAATGGCAGACGCTGAAACCCAATGCGCACCTCAGAAATTGGTGTTGAACGCCAAAGATTTGATGACAGAACTCAAAGAAAACAAAAAACTGATTAAATATGGCGATATGTCAAGCGATTCCGGTTCTGATAGTGCGCCATCTGACGACGAGCTGCCAAAAGAGCACCTTGTGAAGATTTTACCCAAAAAGATGAGATCGAAACTGGCGAAGAAACTCGAGGAAGAAAAAATCAAGCAAGCTAAAAGAGCTGCTGAGTTAGCACTCGCACAAGCAAAAGCCATCGAGGTTGTTCCTAAAACAAATGAAGCTGAGGTGAAAAAGCCGGTGAAGGCGCAAGGAGTGGTTAAAATAAAACCTCCGATGATAATTGCGAAAAGAAGAGCAAATGAACCTCTGAAAGGCATTGATAGGGAAACGCAAACGGAAGAACCGATTTTCGATATCTTGATCCTGATTGACAAGGGGTCTCCAGTGGCAAAGCAAGACCTTGAATTCTACCAAATTACAATCATAGCTCCGAGTAAATGAAGAAATCGTGTTATCTCGATGTTTAATTTTGCTTTTAGGAGTGCCATTGAGTACACTTGTCGATGCCACGCAGCAAAACAATCGAACAAACCCAGGGTACTTAAGGAAAATAGACAAGCATATTTTGCAGCAACCTCAGCTTTATATTACAACTAATGTCATCAGTAAAACAAAGCAAGGATTCCAGGTGGCTTCGAGGATGAATAAAACTCCAAAACATGAGATAGAAGCTAATGAGTCGATCAATAAGACGATCATGCCGCAGCCAGTTAGCACCGACCCATCGCAAGAGCAAGGCTATGGTGTCGATCCAAGAACCGACAATAAGGCAGGATCAATCTCTGAAATTGATAGCCTGCTAAGCGATCCAAAAGATCGCAGAGATATATCCCAAACCCCTGCGATAGTCAACAAAAAGATCGAGAGTCCGGCTAAGATGAAAATGAGCGCTGATAATGTCTTTTTGCCTTCCTCGAATCAACCTTCATCACAACCTTCAGAAGAGCAATTTTCCGTAGATACGAGTAGTAAGATAATGCTAATCGAAAATTGCTAAAAGTGTTGTTGATGATTAGATCCTGCAGTCAAAAGAGCGAGTAATAGCAGAGAACTTGAATTCAAGATTCGATCCTACAAAACGAATGAGAGGCAAATATCGCTTCCTCCCTCCACAAAAACTACAGAACTTGTAACAAGAAAAGAGATTGTAAGAGGCAGAGTCTTGTCCAAGTCGCAAGCGCAAAATCAAAACTTCCAAGACAGACCTTATACTGCTGCTCTGCTACTAAACGCAGGATCGTTGGAGACCTCGCAGTTAAATGGCCGGGTGTCTGCAAAGCAAATTACTAATGAGCAAAAAATGTAAATTTTCCTCTTGAATTCGTGGAGAATAACATGGATGATAATAGTCTCAATGCAAAGCCACCGATTCCTCAGCTAAAGGCTATCAATGAAGACTCTGACAATGCAAACAAGAGAATTCCAGGGTATAAGCATCCGAAATCTCTTTCAAAAACGAGGAATGCAAGAACGATAAAGAAAATCTCGAATGACTACCTTGACAGGAGTCTCAAGCTCAGTGACGTGCTACGGAAAAATGCTCAGTATTACGAGATGAAATACGATAAAAATAATACTGACAATTTGAAACTGACCGAAGAAAGCATGGGAGAAAGAAATGACACAAAGAGAATATCAAAAGATGATGTGTACCGAAAGAGCAATTCCCTCTCTAGAAGCCAGTATCCTGCTCAAAATTCATTCATTTACTCTCCGGGAGGAAGCAAACCAGCAGGATATACAAACAATACAGAAGCTGATCCGGTCCTTTATTCAACGAGTTACCCAACTGAACAAGGTGACAAATCAAGTTCGCCTGGAAACAGAAATCGTAAGAAGAGGATAAGTATGGCGAATCAGGGATCAGCACTTTTTATTGTGAAGGAACAGCCCTCTAATCGTCGCTAAAGGAAAAATATTTCCGATTTAATCTGAGTTCTTTTGTAAATTTAGTTCACTTTTTGTTTTTCGCTATCCATGAATTTTTTGTTTTTTTGGAAAACTAGGAATTTTTTTCCCAAGTAAGGCTATTATATGAATAACCCATGTAGAAAATCTGATACCATAATTCAAACAGGGCTTTGATGGATGGATGCTAACGGATTTATTAAGAAAACTCAGCAATTGCTCTTGATAGCAATTGTCTTCCATTACTTAGCTTTGAAATCTGCCATTTCTATCTTTCTTAAGATATAACATTGAATTTTTATAATGCCACCACTTTCATTATATAATCAATATCAATTCACTTTCTTTTCCTTTTTCGATTGGTTTACTTTATTTTGCTTATAGCGCTGACAGGTGAAAGGTCCTTAAGTTCTTACAACATAGTTACTTTATAATTTCCTTAAAGCGCTATAATTTAATAAAATAGAATAAGGCAATATAGCGAATCCAAAAGGCATGTCAGGGAGTTTATTGTCAATCCTTTTAGATGTCAATCAAATTAACTGGAACAAAATATCCGCTTCCACGGAGCACACGCAGTCGATGTACCCTGGCTCCCATCCCGCTCCCAAAGCTCGCTTCACCTTAGATGAAATCCTTGATGGAATCTGCGTCGCAATGAATATTCATTTTGCTATGGACCCTGCAAACGAAATTTTATTTTACATCTATGACTCTGAAGTGAAGTACACCTAATCCCGTTTGACCAGTCAACCTCAAATCACTTTTCGATACCTAGAGAATTAGTTTTTCCTATTGAAACAGAGGATACCGATGACTCGATTCTCGTGAAAAAAGGTGCTTATGACGTGATCAACGACCTCATTACGAAGAGAATCTACACCAAACTTCTAAGTCAGAATATCAGCACGATATCACCACAGTCTAAAATGGCTGGTGCTTTAAGCAAATGTCTATGCAGTAATTTTGTGAATGATGCAATAAAGCTTACATTGAGAACAAAGACATGAACAAGACAATGCCGTCTCGATCGTTGAAGAATGTAAATTGGTTCAGTTTTCCTTTGAATCTTATCGGAATCACAAATCTATAGGGACAAATATTATTGATCTCGACATCGGAGGACTATCCGCTCGAGTATATCGCTTTTATGAATGCTGTTTTGGCCGCTGATAAGCTCGTAAGCATTTATTGTTGGAGTTAATTGTAACGTTATGGTTAGAAATTCAGCATCGATTCCATGATCATTAACCATGCAACATCGGTAACTTTAATCCCTATGCAATGATGGTCTGAGAGAGTAATATTGCCTAAAGAACTTCCTAAAACAAGCGAGTTCAATAACGAATGGATGCTATTCAGAACCGTCAGCCGATAATAAGGCGGGTTTGTTGCAATATTTCCTGGTATATTAGAATTAATCTAACATAATGATGAATAAACTTATGGCTGATAGCAACTGCATTTGACTGACAAAGAATCCAGATACACTTTCTTATTACCTAAAATTGTTGACCTTAAATTGCAAGCAACCTGCCACTGCTGCTCATCGGTCCTTGATAAAGGATTCATTTGCTCAATTTGCCTCAGATGTAACAGATCATTCCTAATTTCTGATTCCTTAATGCCAAATCATTTAGTGTTTTGTGAGAAAACAAAGGAAAAGATGCTCGATGGGCGCTGTATGTACTGCAAGTAAAAATAATAATTCATCACAATAAATTAATTCATATTCTCTCACTTTCCAAGGTCGCGGTTTGACGTACTTTAGGGTAATTTTATACAAGATTTTGTGTGAAACTTCAGTTGTTTTTCTGTAAAGATTGCACAGTGCTCTCCGTTAGCGTATTTCTGAATTACTAAATTCCCGCAACACACTTTTTGAGTATTAAGGGTAAAATTTTGTTAGATAATAATCACATGTAACATTTAGTTTTCAGCGCAGATGACGCAAAAATTAATAATATGGCAATTACAAACAGTTTGACGAAAAAACTTCGTTTTTTGTAGAACTTAACTGAAAATTTACTCAAACCATTGTATCAGCTCTGTAAAAATACAAATCCTAAAAAAATTTTCTATTCTACATCCTTCTAGATTTTAGAGATGCTCTTCCCCAAAGAACAGCGACACCATCAATCTTGAGAGACGTTGCTAGTTTAGTTATGCTTCTCGTCCTCTTCTTTGACTCCCATGTAGTTCATTTTCGAGAAATCAGATCCAGAATCTATCAAATTTCATTAAGAAACTAATATAATTTTTCATTGTTTTACCTGCTTTCCATGACATATTTTGATACGTGTTTCTAAGCATTTCTTGAGAGTTACTTAATCTCATGTCAGGAAATCCTGGTGGAAGCTTCCCTAATGACATCAAATTGTTTTTCATGAGATTACGAGCAAGCATCTCTTGGCTTTGTTGTGATCCTTGTTGCGTCCCTGCGCTTTTAAACGATTGAGATCCGCCCAAATTTCCAGCGAGAGCTCCAAAGTCCAATGGATTCTGGTTGGATGAACTTTGGGAACCTCCGTTTTGAGGCATCATTTTCTGCATTAATAATCTCTGGAAATCATTTTGTGAGGATAGATTGAATCGCATCATTGGATCAGCTGAGCGAGAATCTGGATGCAGTGGAGAATTCATCGAATTTAGGTTGTTGTTCATGCTTCTTGTCGGTGTTGCTGAAGATCTTTCGTTGGTAGAGAGAACCTTATTCAATGGGTTTTGACCTAATACTCCTTGAGCTAGTGCTCCAATTTGGCCTAAATCAATGCTTGAAGGGAGATTTTGACCTTGAAGCAGAGTTCCCAGAGATTGAAACTGCTGGGTCAACATTGCTAAAGGCGATTGCTGTTGCTGTTGCTGCTGAGGTTGGTTCATTCCAATCATAGCGTTTATCATCAGAAGCTTGTTCATCAATTCGAGCTGGGCTGCAATGCCATGGCCTTTATTTCCTTCAGGAGCACCAATATCAGAGTTTGGTTTTAATATCTCCATCTTTTGTGCTTGCTGCTTGTGCATCTCAGAGTTATCTTCGGTTTTTAATCCCTCCATATGTTCCAATTTAACTTTCTTCGGCGCTGAGTCTTCATATTTGGTTATTTTTGGTCTTTCTAGCCCTCCCTTCGCAACCGCTGGCGAGGCCTCGATTTTGCCGTTTGCTACGTTGGTTTGCTTGGCTACAGGGATTTTGACAACGCGTTGTGGAGTTTCCTTGGCTGGTTTTTTGTTCACCATAGAAGATGCGTCGCTCTGGTCTTGGTCCTCGTAATCTTCATAGCTTTCCTCTTCAGTTTTCACGTTTCGGTTTTCCTTTGCGAGGTTTGTCATCACTTTGAACTTTGAAGAGGCCAAATAAGCATAAACCTTCTTATATCGAGCTTTGATCTCATTCTAGGAAGAGATTAGGATTACAACTCTAGCAAAACATTTACAATATCGCTGATCTCTTTGAAGTTCGATGGAATGATCTTGTTGTCGTACAAGATTCTCAGAGAGCTGTTTTGAATACTTTCGAGGTGCTCCATAATCTAAAGAAATGTCATTTAAAAAAATTTCAAACATGATCAGCGAACCTTCTTGCTTTTGACGTTTTGTGATGGGCAAACGTTCTTTAAAATCATGATAAGCGGTACTTTCTCGATTTTCGCAGATTTTTGTGAGTTTGAATTGAATTGGCTCTCATATAATAAATTCTGAATATTCTCCACCAGCTTGTCCTCCTAAAGCAATTTAATCAATTTAATCAGCAAACAAATTTTCAATGGATAGCCAACCTGGTCCGGTTTCAAGACGTTTGTGTTGTAATACAAGCTGATGCAGTTTGAGAATTTAAGGGTGAGGAAAAGCGGATGCTTGACCTGTTCAAGTTTGTTTAAATCAGAGCAAAAAGCAAAGATTTAATTACCTTGTGTCTCACATTAGGAGCCGTAAAGTAGTTTATAAGTCCCTCGATGCTATTTGTAATCTCTTCTTCATGACAGTCCTTGCGTCTGTTCTCTCTTTTCACAAAGACTTTATCGAGGTTTTCGGGGAGGAAAGGATCGATCAAGGACGACACGCGTTTAGCCTTGGGACTTAATTAGCTCTTTCATCATTAGACGCAATTTACCTTGATTTTCTCAGTGTCACGAGCGGACTTTCTCGAGTCAACGAACACAGGAGGAGAAATGAACGAGTTAAGGATCCGAGGAGCATCGTCGTTTTCAAACTCGACTTGAACGCAGATAACTAGGTGGAATTTCACGCTCTAATTATCCAAATTTAGAGTCATTTTTCAGAAAAATTCTCATTACATCATTATTGTAGGAAGTCGATGAGAATTTCAGCGCAGAAAAGTATGCTTCGTTTTCAGTGATGGGCTTTTTGTTCTCTCCTTTAATCCCGATGTCAAGCAAATGAAATCTTTCGAGATTCTCAATCATTGCTTTAACTGCGAACACTTGGACCTAAACGCATTCAAGCTTTAGCAAAGGAACTTTTCTTTGGGAGTACGTTCAAGTTCTTTGGAGGAGCTAATTTTTCGTTTGTTTCAGGGTCATAAATCTAGAGGTTTAGGGCATTGTTGAGCAAAAATGCGGTTTTAAGGCGAAATTACATCAACCCGAACTTTAAAGTTCGGGATATTCCAGCTTTTGTGCCAGTTCCAGCCGAGCTCATCGTTGTAAATGAAATTTTTTTCGCACTCAATCTTGATCTCGACTTTTGGCTCCATTCCCTATTTATCCGTAAGATTATTCTTTCTTCTGCGATTTCCTCATATGAGTTACATTTCCCTTGGGGTTAGTCAACGTAATTGAGGGTCCTAGGCTGTAGAAGATCTCCAGACCATCTTCAGTAGTCTGTTTGAAATCGTAGTTACAAGGGATCCATTCCCAGGTTGAAGAGTCAGCTAAAATGAAAACAGGTAAGGTAAGACTTCTTCGAAAGAGCAAAAAGCCAAGGAAAAAGCAGTTCTAAAAACTTAAGATAGGGTTTTTGGGTTACCTGTACTTGTTTCCATTTGCGATGTTGATTATTTTTTATCAATTTGATCAGAATAACGAGTTTTGATTAAACAAGAGACTGAAGAATTTTTTTAATAAGCTTGTTACTGTCCAATTAATTTTGTATAAAAATTTTGCTGCTGAAGAATTTTACGAAGCACTCCCGAATCAAATCTGTAATGATTACCAGGCTCCCGAAATTCACATTGCTAGAAGCAGCTCTCTTCAATTTTCTCAAATCACTTGAATAACTAGTCCTACGAGAAAGGCTTAAGATTACCACCTCGATTTTTTGATAATTACCACATAAGTACTGAATGTGCCGTAACGGTTACATAAGAACAAGAACGTTTGAATTTTTTAGAATTCTTACTGTCGGCCGGTGCCTCTTATCAATTACCTTTTACATCCGGCAACCGTTAGTCAGTAAGGAAATGTAACTCTAAAAACCTTGGAAGAACCCACGCAATATACTGGTTGTCGGAATGAGAAATTAAAGGCGCTAAGAAAAGAAATTAAACTCCAGGCAAATACCCCTGATGCTTGAGTACAATGCAATGAGTATATGCGGATTAATAATTTCGGTCAAGCGCTTGCATTTTAATTGAAGTGATTCCTAGCCGGGGCACTGGCGCAATTGCAAATCGGAACGATTTAGAAGGTTTTCAATTAACAGATCAGGAATACTGAAATTAGATTATTGTAAATATATCGGCAGGCAGGAGCTTTTTCGAGCTCAAAAGGCAATAATGAGCAGCACTATTGAGTAGATATGGTGAGTAATGATTCTTGTAGCAGAGACTAGGTGTGTGCTAGGGAGCAAATGAGAGTACATAAGAATAATTTCAGATTTTCGAGAAATAAAATAAATTATGTTGAATCATGTGGATTTCCTCTCAGAGCAAGAGTTTTCTTTCAGAAATCGCTTACTAAATGTACTTAGACTACCAATCTTCTTTGAAATCATTAGGCAATGTGGTCTCAGAAAACTACCATGCTATTTAGCGGGTCAACTCAGAAAAAGATAGCTACTGGTCCCTGAACGGATAGGAATCCGTGAGAATGGAGGTAGATAGATAGAATAGAAGGGCCTATAGTTAGTTAGTTCGCAGAAGCATGTAATTAAATAAATAGGTACTTTCCTCTGCATTAAATGTAAAAATTTTATGAAGCTCTAATTGGATTAATTACAAGGTTTTTAGCCTCAAGAGTTCGCATATTTCTCAAAGATGAAAATGCCAAAGTAACAAGTCAGAGATTCTTAAGATTCTTAAGTTTATATCTTTCATGAGTGGGGTTTTGAATTGAAGGTGAGGGTAGTTCGGTGGTCGCCTGTTTTTTTACACTTGGTGCCCTTTGCCAGCAGAGGATCTCGAGTAAGGAAAAAGATGATGATGCGGATGAACGAAAAATTGTTAGAACTTCATAAATGTGTGGAAATTCCTCACAATATGTTGGCTCTTTGTAATTGGAGGAGACTCATAGAAAAGCGATGGATCAGAAGAAAATTTCCATGAAGTTAATTTTAAGAAGCTCTAAAGACTTCTTTCTATTTTTGGAGAATAATTTCCTTTGTCGTCCTCGAGAAGAGAGGCATGGTTTTCTCTGAATTGTTCCTCCAATCAATAGCTAAGAAATTTTTCTCGTGTTTTAAGTCGGTCAGTAAGACAGATGAGAACATTAGCATTGTTCTGAAACACCGAAAAAATTTTAGTCATTTAAATTGAATAAATTGAACGTGGACTACAAAACTACAATTGGATTTTAGAGGTTCAGAAAGTGGTTTGTTGACGTTGAATCGTGGTCCATTTCAATCTTGCTGAGAAAACTGAATCGAAATAAAGAGTCTTTTTTATATCCTAAACGATTTAAAGAAATATTTGTAATTTTAAGAGTAGCTATTGATTTTGTTTTTGCAAAAAAAGTCTCTGACTGAAGCTGAATCTTGGACTTAAAGCATCTAAGCTCCTTGTTAGAATATTGATTAGACCTGTTCTTTCCATTTTATCACTTTCCTCTCAAAATCATTGTTTGGCCAGCCACCTTTTTAAATAGAAATTCCCAACCAATTCAAGGAACTGATTTACGATATTCTGTTGCCCTTCACATTAGCTTTCTTCTCATTTATCCATGCATAGATCTGATTCATGAACAGAATTTGCAGAACAAGGTAGTGATAATCAATGACTTAACAAGCAATTTTCTCATTACTCTATCCGTTTAATCTCTTCAATGCTCAGCAATTCCACGATTATACAGAGATAAATAAGCTCTTTGAATTCATTAATCTGCACATATGAAAACTCTATTTGAACTTTCAAAATTCATTGCTCCTTCAAAATCACAAATTATAATTCATCTGCGCCTCCTTCAAACGCCTTTTCTCCTTTCGGAATGTTCTCTTCGCTCCAAATCGCCTTACTGTACATCCTGTTTTTACTTGCCTTCGCCTTGCTGACTCGAATCGTCTTGCCTGGAAAAAAAGGTAAGCAAATTTGCACTCAAAATTCATATTTTACCAAACACCTCTGCGTCATCCATATTATCAATTGCTTGTTCCGCATCATCTTGCTCTTCGTATTCTACAAAAGCAAATCCTCTCGTCTTACCTAAGGAAATTTAACACAATTAGCCAACGTATTGCTTTACGAGTTGCTAGATCGGTTGGGATTTCAATGTTTTTTATCTCGCCTAGGAAAGAGTGCTTTTTAGTTCTTCTATTCAAATTTCTCGAGTATACCAAATGGCATAAAAAGAGCTCTGATAGCCTCTTCATCGAAGTTATCGTCAATGTTACCTGAGAGGACGATCGTTGAGAGAACATCAAGTAAGGGAGAGGTTACCAACATAGATAGTTCGGTCTAAAGTGTCTTGATTTGCCATGATTTTCTCTTGAGAATTGGAACAAAGATTTAAACTTTTTTATTGTAGGCTTTTTCGAGCGTAATTAGTTAAAAGCACTTCGAATACGCACTATCATATTTCGATGAGAAATTATTATTCAGCACGCTCTGATCGATCCCAAGACGCTCGAGTGAGTACTCTGTTGAACAATTGGGACGACTCGTATCAAACCTCCCTTAATAGCACTGCAATTCCAAAAGGGACTTTCCCAAATCTTTTCTTAACTTGAATATTCATGTATACACGCTTACAGCATCGGACGGAAAATATATAAGGTTCACTAAATACATTTTGCTGGTGATTAACTAACCTAATGAGAGGTTCTAAAAAGTCAGAATTTCTCCATTATCTTCTTAGTGCAGGTCATAGCAATTCAAGAACGAGCCCAGTAAATCAAAACAATGACAGAACACATCACGGTCAAGAGTAATAATGTTGTAACCCTACACAAAATTTTCGAGAATGAGAAAAAATATGCGATAAAAATAAAATTTACAATTTTTTTGAACCTTTCTCCTCGTATTTCAACGTTTCAACCAACTCTCTATTTGCTGCTTTAGTGTTGTCCCTTGCACTTTGTATATTTCCCACTAGCAATTCTAGTTCAGACCGCAAATTTTTAGGTTCCATGTCGAAATAAATATTGTATTCTTACCAACTTGCTCTCCTTGTTTCTGGACCTCCATCGCAACATTCGCACAAATATCTTTGACTTGATATGCAACTCTTTTTTCCCACCAACCGCATTAGTTTCGTATTGAAAATAATATATCATACTTGTTTATTTGATCAATCGCCTCCTGCCTCTCATTGATTAATGCTTCATTAAAATTGATGACTTTTATATCTGAAGGGCTTTAAGGTGACAATATGAGTAAAATTTCCCAAATAATATTATGAGTGTTACTCAAAAAACGATTTTTCAGCTGGTTGCTTAGTCTCGTGCATTGGCTGTGGCTGGTGCTTAACAACCTCGCGCTCCAGCGCAATCGTTTGTGTTTCTTTCAGTGTAATTAAATTCGTCACTTTAGTAAATTTCTCGGTTGCTTCATTTAAGCTTGCCACAACCCTTTTGAATATTTTCTGTCTTTTTTCCTTGCATTAACGAAATCATTACGACATGCTTTCTCATAAAAAGTCTATACAATATCGCTTGCTTTCGAAAGAGAAAGTTGCTCGATATCTTGAACTAATTCTTTTGTATATTTCAACTCTTTTCCAACTCCTTCAACTCTTGATCTCCTACATTTGATTATAGGATTCGGAGCAGAAGCGCTTATTACATTTTATCGCGGAAAGCTTTTGTGTCTTTGCTTGTTCCAATTTTTTGTGACTATGAAGATAAGACAGAACGCATTGGTGTCGTTAATACTGAAGTTTCTAGTTCTTCAATGTAAGAGTTAACCAAATCGAGCTTTCTCGTTACGTCTTCAGTGAGTGACTCGAGTTTTGGTGTCGATAATAGTCCTTGCTGGATATATCAGGCCATAATATGGCGATTGTTCGTGAAAAAATAGTAGGTAGAGTGGGTTTACCTGAAGTTCAACTGCATTTGCGTGCTTGCCCTAAATCGAAATGAGTTTCATTGAAGCTGAAGAATAGTTACGTTGCTGCTGCTTAGATAAGACATTGGTCTTAGCGTATTTTTCGATATATTTTAGTTTATGCTATTTTTCTAATTTTTATACTCATAACTCGAAAATATTAATTCATGAGTACCTGTGCAATTCCGACGAGCAGGTATCATAGAATTCCGTGAAAATACTCGGAAGGATCGTGCTAGTCATGTCATTAGATTCAAAATCAACGCACTTGAAGAGATCACGAAATGGGATTAGTCAAGCATTTCGAAATCAGTTTATTTCATCATGGTTGCCGAAGTGATCATTATTTCTTTACTCCTAGGCAATCCGATGAATTTCGGGTCAGCACAACCAAGACCAGCAACCTCGGAAACAAAATGACAAAAATGATGTTTTATTAATTTGAAAAATCATCTATGATGTATCTTTACGTTCAAAAATATTGAAGAGGTATGAAACAGAATGCTTGATTCTTCCCTGAGTAAGGACAAGTCTTGTGTACTAGTAACTCTGTTGATGTTCCTTAGAGGTATTATTTATTTTCAAAAAAATACTGATCTTTTCTAAGAAAAATAGTAACGACTTATCACAAATTCAAAATTAGGTGACGATTAGTAGAGCTGCTGTTCTTAAGCCATGGTTCAATCAAAATCAATTCAAATAGCTGTTTATATCTAGATATATGGTTATCGTATTCTAAAATCAATTTTTTTTTTCAACTAGCCTGACAATTAACACAATCAAAATATGAAGACTGCTCATTTCATACAATAATCGTTTTGATACAAACAACTTGAAAGTTAATTTCTAGCCTCACTATGATTCGAAAACAAATAAGTACTCTACTCCTTAAGGAGCTATTAATATACACTGATAAAAACGCACTAAATCGCAGTTTTCAAACTTATCTCTTAAATTAAACTCCACCTGTAAAAATAAGCGCGAAGGATGATTAGGTTTGACAACAACCTCGAAGAACTCAACAACGTTGACGTCGAGCAACTGAAAGCAGGAACTCCCACTCCTCAAACGTATTCTGCTGACTCCAGAGACATCGATCGTGATCAAGAGATTGAATTGCCCAGAGTTAGAGTTCCTCAACTGATTGTCGAAAATCCTGAAGCAATTGCCCAATTTACGAACCTAATCAATGACAGTAAACCGCTCTACCTTTTTCCCCTTGAAAATCTCACTGCCTTTCTCCCTAGTAAACAAATTTATGGGGCTTCTACGTATCATCAAAAGAGAAAACAAACTTCTCAGTAGGATAAAAAATATACTGACGCTCACAGAGTTTCAGCAAGAACTGCTCCAAAATGTTTTCAATACGACTTCGAATCCGACGCAAAAATCTAAAGCAGTTCGAGTCACCACCAAAACAGCGCATTTAGTCCGAGTCTACGAATATATCTACAACCATAGGACGTTTTTGTTGGATTATGTGATTTTGTTTATGGGTTCGATCGTGGATCGGTTCAAGGTGCTTCGTGACCTTGACTACCGCAGACTGCTTTATACCAGCCGACAAATAAATAAATGCAAGAGGATTCTGTTGAGCAGCATCAAGGAAGGCTGTCCAGTGACTTGCAAGAATTTTGTAATGATGAAAACCCAGGAGCCGCCGATGAATGAGATGGGCTATCATAACCAGATGAATTTCCAGCAAATGCCTGGAGGGAATTTCCCTGGAGGAATGCAAGCTGGTTTTCAGGATCTGTATGACAGAGATGATGAGGACGAAGAAGATGAAGGACATAACTTTGCATATGAGACTCAAAAGAAGATTAAGTATCAATAAATTTAATGGAGAATTCCATTTTATGCAAATTTTGCTTTTAGTTTGGCTGTTTTCAATCATATGAGGCAGAATATATGCATATCCAGTGTCATTTAATCATTCTGCACTTGATAGCGTTAGGACTCCATAAATATAGCAGGCGACGCTGCTCAGCCTAAATTTTATTATTATTGTTGTTAGGTTCTTTCTTATTTTGTTTTTCAGACTCAGTGATAGTCTATAGGGTAGCTTTGATTCAGCTCATTTTTCTTTGAAAAAAGTAAGAATGGAGCCATTTCTTAGTATCATCCAAGTAAATAGAGCCTGTAGGAAGTAGCAACCTTATCTATCAGGAGCAACCGATCGTTTTAGACAATATAATTCTTAAATTGATCAAATTAGAGACCACCACCAGCGAAAACTTTATGAGACTGCAAATCGACGAGCCGTAAATTCCTAAATTCATAGCTTAATTCATCAGTTGAGACAATGGTTAATTTTCAAAGCATATAAAACTAAACTGAGATTTAAACCCAGCTTCCAATACAAAAAAATGATATATGCACCTCTATGACTGAGGAAGAATAGTTAAACATCTATTATACATTTGTAGGTGCAAAAGTTCTTCCCTAACCATATTACAAATAATGTCTAGAATGAGTTCAAAATGCACTACACCATATGGCTCCAAGCGTCATTGCCTGCCAGATAAGTAAAGCTGTATTTGCGGAGTCGCGGTCTTCAATTTGCTGTCGCTTGGTTTTAAATAATGCAAAATTACTATGATTGAACATTCCTCTTCTATTAAGAAGTCCTTAGAATATATTGCAAGCCATGCAACCCTCGATGGAAGTGACATCCTTATTATACTCTTTGTAGCTCTCGACTTCTTTAACCTCGGAGATTAAAGCCTTAAAACTGATATGATGCTTCTTACTGCCCCAATGAATGTTAACCCCTTGGGAATCCCTTCGAAGTTCCGCTTCTGGGACCTCGCTGTTCTTTTTTGACTTCAGAATCGAAGTGATTGTTCTTGTGGGTTTGGTTTGAATCGGAATTGAATCCTCGCGAATGATTGTATGAAGAGAATTGGCGTAATGAGAGAGACTCCGCTCGTAGCTGTTGGGAGGTAAGTCATTCTGCTTGGGAGAGTTGTCTTCGATGACTGGAGATTCGTTTGTTTTTTCCATGATAGATCAGCTCGCAGACCCAGAAGTAAAAATATTTTTCCTGAGTTAGGTCTGTAGTTATTATTGTATTGCAATTAAACTCATAAGGTGGACTTGCGAGTATTCATTAAATTGAAGATTAAATGGTTCTCTTGAGAAAATATAAGATGAAAATAATGAATAATGAAGCAAGCAGGTTCTTCCTTATAGGAAAAAAAAAAATTGTCTAAGATTCATTTCTTGACCCAATTAATTGCCGAAGTGGTATTTCCTTTTAAAAAAAAAAAATGTGCAGAATTGAATTCGAGAAAGGACATCTGGGTTGAGCTTGGATAGATCTGTGGGAAAAGTGTAAAATTAGGAGGTGATAGAAATAACTTGATAATTTTTTGAACTTTTTGTAGGTTCGGTTGATAAGCGGGGTATGAAATTGGTTCAACTAATATTTCAAAGGTAAATTCTTATGACAACAGTTGAAATTAAGTGATTAGTCAGGAATACAACATTTTTCTCATCTTCACATCGTAGTTTCGATTGCTGGAAAAACATTGGATGAATGGCGTTTTGAAAGTTGATTGCATTTTTTAACCAAGTGCGGATTGGAAATTCAAAAAGAATCGCCCATACCTCGGGTATTTATTGAAGCAGTAAAGCTCGAGGTTAGGAGACACTTCACATTCCATTAATATTATGTCTATTCAAGTAAGTGCGAAAATTACGAAAGAAATTTTGATTGATATAATAACAATCCCATCAGTTTTTTCCAACGATTCGTAGTTGCGAACAGTAATATTCAAAATCGTATGTGGAAATATGTTTAGGTCTCCGAAACTTACTCTTATGAAACGTGACTTTCCAAACTGATTTTTAAAGCCACTAGAACCACTGATTAAATATTTTTTCATCTTTCCTTCGCTTCCATTTTCTAGTTTTCAAAATGCTTTCAAATTGTGAAGATATGGTGTCCCTCATAAGATCCTGAATGGTTTGATTCACATTAGTTTTAGTAGAAATTTGATGAGCCCTTCCAACCGAATACTTTCTCAAAGAAAACATATTTTAGTGAATTCTATAGAAACGCCTTTGATATCGTAAAATTCGATAACAATGCCAGTATACTGTTAGAAACAATTTTCTTCAAAGTATCGGTCTGTTTAAGTTCTATTTCGTTCCTGCGACTCTATTTAAAATCCTCCAATGGTTCAAGCACATCTTAGGCACAAATAGAAAGTAGGAATTGCGATAGTAGCTTTATCCCAAATCTTCCTTAGTGAATTAAATTACGAGATTGAGTCACCTTATATATTCTCAAAAAATATTTATACAAAAAATATGATACCTTTAGAGAGACAGATTTCGTATATTACGATACCTGAAGCTCAGAGGATCTTTGATGGTTTAAGAAGCAAGTCTGACGATACAAGAGAATTTGCCAGTTCAGAACTAACTCGTGTCTATTCAAAGTACTCTGAACAAACAGAACAGATTAACCAGGTAAACATTTTCATCATGGATTCACACTCTAACTAAAGCGAATTGCCAAAAGCTCTTCTCAAAACTGCAAAAGTTGATCAATAGCAATGATACTTTCGAGAAACTAGGTTCCTAAATCCTTACAATTGCAATAATGAAGCTTTTTTCTGACATAGGTGGAATGCAGGCAGTTGAATACCTTGCGCCAGTTATACAAGAGACACAACAAATACAATTCGTGAATAAATTTCTCTCTGTGATCTTCCAGCAGTTCAGCTTTAACACAGAAAACAAAGTAATTCAAAAAACAGCAGATGTTTTCGCAAAGCTCGTGAAAATGGGAGGTTAGCTCTTTTCTCTCCTCCAAACAGTGATTATAAACCTCTTCCCATTATCTAGGAACGCAAATTGCCCAAGTTATCGTCTCAGATGTCGAGGAAGCACTCAAATGGATCAGAAGCGACAATCAGAAAGAAGTCAAAAAATATGCCTCTTTGCTCGTGCTCAAAGTCCTGTTGGAAGAAGCACCTTACCTTTCTTTCAACAAGATTTTCCTCGATAAAAGCTGCTTCCAGTCCGTCTGGCAGCTTGTGCGGTAACAAAAATTCCTAAATAATGTGCATCTGACCCCATATATCCTTTAATATAGAGACAAGAAGCCCGCCATGAGAGACGCCGCTTTAAAATTCCTTAATATCTGTATCAATCAGATCTCCCAAAGAGAAGGTGAATAATAACAAGTTGATAATTTCGTAATCTTATTCGAATGATGATTAGATTCCTTGCAAAAGGAGTGGATCGCAGATATCTTCCAAGAGATCAAGAAGTCAAAGCAGTCGACCGACCCTGATGTCGTTCATGGAAATATTACGGTTTTGAAGAGTCTTTTGACTTACTGCCGAAAAGATTTATTCGCGGACTCTCTTGTAGAAATAACAGAATATATCCTGATGCATCGAGGTGATGGTCAAAACATCAAGATGGCAGTTATTGAGACTATCCCCGTGCTCGTGAAGTTTAACCCAGCAACTTTCGTTAATAACAATTACTTGAAAACTTCCCTATCGTTTTTACTCGAAACCGGCAAGAAAGAGACCCAAAAGAAAGGACTCTGCTATTCAACGCTTGGGAAAGTCATCGAGCCTATCGACAATTCAGGACTCGAGGAATATCTACCTGATATACTCAAGACTTTGCAGTTTGAGCTTCAACGCCGGGCAAAACCGTTCTGTGTGGATATTATTAATTGTTTAGATGATCTCCGCAAAAAATTCAAGCGAAAGATGCTGCAACTAATAGATATCGGGCAGCTCGTTGATAACATCCTCCTCAACGGTCTTTACGCATCAAGTCTGGATTTCTTAGGACATCTTTGCAAGGATAATGAAAACCAGTCGGAGTTTATCCAATTAAAGATCCTCAACGCTATCAGTTTGACCTTATCCGGCAAAATTTACACACTACCATTCCGTAGTCAGATCGATTCGCAGAGCCTTACTAAATTCCAAACGAATTTGATTCAAGAAATGAACAGTAACCCCGAATATCGAAATCCTGAGGCTATCTCGCTCAGTTTGCAGGCGCTTGCGAGCTTTGATTTCAATTGCTTCGCTGATAGTATGGCTTTGTTTGTAAAGGATGTCGTCCTTGAGTACCTGGATAACGATAATGCAGAAGTAAGAAAAGCGGCAGCCAAGGCAGGCTGTCTGCTGTATATCCGAAACCATTCGCTTATTTCAGGGCAATACACCATAACGAAAAATTTAGTGAATGATATTCTGCAAAAATTCCTCTGTGTCTGTCTTTCAGACCCGGATAACGAAATTAGAGAGATCATGCTGCTCTCGCTCAATGAGAACTTTGATGTGTTTATGAACAGTGAAGAGACACTGCGTCTGTTGTTTATTTGCGTTAATGATCCGGTTTCTCAGGTCAGAGAAAATTCTCTCAAGATCATATGTAACTCATCCCGTTTTGACAAGCTTAAACTAATAATTTCCCGCTCTCTCTCTCTAAGGTCGCCTAGCACGCCGCAACCCTTCCGAGATTGTCCCTTTCCTCAAGAAGAAGATTCTGCAGCTGCTCAATGATCTGAAAATCGATTTTATGTTCAAGGAGAAAGAAAAGGTGAGTTGCTTTTAACTTATTGATTGGTGATTGACTTATTAAACTTTTACATTTCTATAGATCCAGCAAATTAATCTATTGAACTGCTTTATCGAGCACGCGGAGAGAATCGTGCTGCCTCACACAGACACCATCTGTCTTACCCTTCTCCGAATAATGAAAGACAAGACACTCTCACCAGGCCTGATACCTCCTCTCCTCCAAGTCATCGGCTCAATCGCTGAAAAATCAGGATTGAAATTCATTCCGTATATCCAAGACTTTTTCCCTATTATCCTCCAATGCGTTCAAGACATGTCTTTCTCAACAAAGCGAGAAATTTCGCTTCAAACCATGATCAGAATAATCAAGAGCACAGGCTTCGTTATCTTGCCTTATTTCAAATACCCCGTGCTTCCTGATATTATCCTCCAGCTCCTCCGTGTCGAATCCAACGCGACGATCCGTCAGGAAGTTCTTAGACTCATCGGAGCGCTCGGAGCGATCGATTCGTTCCATTATAAGAAGCTTAAGTACCTCACAACCGAGGAGCAAAAGCATGCTGAAGAGCTCTTAGCCGATAAATTCAAAACGAAGTTCACAGCGTCATTTGACCCTAACAACCTAAAGAAAAACAAAAATAAAACTCTCGCGCAGCTCCATGATTTCTACAACGAAATCGTGGTTCTATACGACCTCGACCGCAAGAAGATCGGCGGAGAGATTCACAAAGAAATTTTAGACGAATCCACGAATCAACAAGAAAAGAACGACAGAGTCGATGGAGGGACTTCCTCAACGAAGCAGAGTGATGAGCTTGAAGTGCTACTAAGCACGCCGGATCAAATTAACCTCGGGAAGATCGACTACTACACCACAGTGACGATCAAGGCCATCCTGAAGGTGCTTATCGACCCTTCGCTCCAGCAATATCATGAGTTAGCGCTTGAAGCGTTGATTTATATCCTCGGAGTGCTCAGATCCCGTTCTTCTGTCTTTTTGTACTTGGTTATACCCGTCCTGACCCAGGTGATTTCCGTTTGTGACCAGAGTATCAGAGACTCTCTTCTCCATCGAATTGAGAAGATTATCAAGCTCTGCGGGTCCAGTTTCCAAGAGGCTTACGTAGATACTGTGCTTCAGATAGTGTTACGATATATCTACGACCCGAAGCTTCTAACGAAATGCTTTGAGATTTTTAACACTATTGTTAGTAACTGTAAGAAACATTTGACGCATAAGATGGAGGTTATTACCACAAAACTGAACCAGATGCTGATTCAATACGAGGACCAGAGCCAGATTGTCGTATGGGTCTTGAGAATTTATAACAATCTCGGAGAGTTGGTGAACTTTTATCTGGATAATATCATTACAATCATCGCCCAGATGCAGCACAGTAACCCAGTTTTCCTCGAGCGCGAAGTCGTCGCTCAAACGCTGGCGTTCCTCTCAAATATCATCGAGAACGCCCCTGGCGCAATACAATTCGCCTCGAAAATCGTGCAAACGATGTTGATAATATTAGAGAACCACCAACCTTCGCAGGGCATCGTTATCAACTTATTCATCAGAATGCTGCAGATATTTAGAGAAGGGTTCATTATTTACCTCCCGCTGATTCACCTGAGGATCTCGAGGCTAAAGATCAGCTCGGCTCGTTACAGACTCTGCATCAATCTCCTGCTAAACTCCGGAAATCTCGACGAAATCGATGTTATTACCTCTAATTTCGAACTCGTCGATAAATTGGACAATTCAATGGTCTCCTCCTTCGGAAGTCTTGTAAATGCCGCTTCTCGAGCCTCCGTCCAAAAAAGTGTGTCTATACCCACGGACTCGTTTGTCAACCCACCAGCCTTTAACATTCGACCTAACGTTGAATATGAGACGCTGTTGAAAGAGTTTGACACCTCGAACAAGGTGCTTAAGGAAGATTGGATCGAATGGTACCGACGATCAAGTCTCGAGCTTTTGAGACAAAGTCCATATCCAGTGCTTTGGGGCTGTCATTCTTTCGCGGAGCTCTTTACTCCGATCGCTCGAGAGCTGTATAACGTTGCGTTCGTGAGCTGCTGGAGCATGCTGAACGACAAACAGAAAGAGCAAATGGTTTTGGTCCTTCAAAGCGCGATTCAGTCAAAAACTATTCCGATTAACATCCTCCAAACGTTCTTGAATTTGGCTGAATTCATGCATCATGATCGTGAAGTGATCCCAATAGACATAGGGCAGCTTGCTGAGTTGGCTGAGAGATGTCAAGCCTACGCGAAGGCGCTTTATTACAGGGAATTAGAGTTCGAAATCTCGCCTGACACTGCAATGGAGCCCTTAATTTCACTGTATTCTAACCTCGGACAGCCCGAAGCAGCTAACGGTTTGCTTGTAAACGTGAAGAAGAATCTCGATATGGAGCTCAAAGAAACCTGGTATGAGAATCTCCAGCGCTGGGAAGAGGCGCTCGAGGCTTACCGAAACAAGCAGCTAGATGACCCTACAGGCGAAGACTTTTTCGTGAATAAAATGAGGTGTTTCTACAACCTTAGCGACTGGGATGTGCTTCTCCGCCATTGCGATAACGTCATTCAGAGTTCAAAGTCAGATGATCAGCAAAAAGGAAAGCAAATCGCCCACATGGCAGCTGAGGCAGCTCTTCATCTTAACCAATGGGATAAACTCGAGAAATACGTCGAGAAAGTCGAAGATTCCAACCAAAATAAGCTGATGCTCAAGGCAATGTTGGCCTTGAAACACGGATCTCTTGATGAAGGGGCCGCCCTTGTCCGCAAAGCGAGAGAGGCACTTGACAACAACGTGTCGGGACTTATGTTGGAAAGTTATAGTCGAGCCTACGATAATGTCCTTAAGCTCCAATCACTCGTCGAGATGGAAGAGATCATCGATTATAAAATCATCGAGCGGAAGATTATCGCTGAGAATGAAAGCTTGACTGGAGGCAAAGTTCACAAGGACGTCGAAACCAATGGTATTTATAACGAAGGACAGATGTACTCAGAGTTTACCAGCCGATTGGTAGAGCTAAAGAAGAACCTCATCGTCAAATGGAACGATAGATTGAACGGATGCCAGAGGACAGTGGACGTCTGGCAGAATCTCCTCGCTGTGAGGTCGATACTGCTGAATAAGGGAGAGAACATGGATGCTTGGATCAGATTTGCACATCTCTGCCGAAAATCGAAGCAAAATCATATGATTAAGATTTGTCAGAGGACGCTGTACTCGATCAAGGAGGACCTCAGGAAAACGCTCAGAGCTGATGAAGAGTTGCCTCCAAAACTCATGCTTGCGTCATTGGAATGCGATTATTTGACGGGATCTTCGACTTTGGCAGAAACAATCGAACGCATTTTTGACTATCTCGAAAGCGATATATTCTCGAAAACTCAGAAGGAGGAATCCCACCACAGAGTGAAGCGAGACAGACTCCTGATGCCTATGACCGAAGCTGAAGAAAAGGTGCTTCGAAGCAAGTATTTTTATAAGTTAGGCAAGATGGCACACACGCTATATGAGGAAAACCCTTACGAGGCGATCCGAAAGGAGCTCTCTTTCTACCAGCGCTCAATTGACTGTAACGCGAATAACTACAAAGCCTGGCATTCATTCGGCTACGTACACTTCGAGGCAGTCGAATATCTCGAAAATAAGAAGGAAGATCGCGAAGATATAGTTGTCCACACTATCGCTGCGCTCAAAGGCTTCGTGGAATCGATTTCAAGATGCGGAACCTCACAATCCTCGAAAACATTACAAGATTTATTGAGAATGCTGACTCTTTGGTTCAAGTACGGCGACAGCAAGCAAGTCCAGCTCGTGCTCAAAGACAGCTTCGACCGTATCGACATCACTTCCTGGATCGAGGTCGTGCCTCAGCTTCTCGCAAGATTAGATAACCCACTACAAGAGATCCAGGCGTTGGTACATACGCTCCTCATGAAGATTGGAGTACATCACCCTCAGTCACTTGTCTATCCACTTACTGTATCAGCGAACGATAATAATACAGTTCGAAAGAAGTCTGCCTTGAAGATCATGGAGCACATGCGACAGCACTCGAAAGTCCTGATCGATCAGGCAGTACTAATCGCTGAGGAGCTCAACCGAACTGCGATTTTAATGAAAGAGCAGTGGGTCGATGGCATTGAGGAGGCTTGCAGGTATTATTTCCAAGAGAAGAACATCGATCAAATGCTCAAGACTTTCATGGGACTTCATGACTTGATGAAAGATAAACCCGAGACGTTGAACGAAATCACTTTCCATCAGTCATTCCGCTGGGAGATCCACGAGGCAGAGAACTGGCTCATGAGATACGTAAAAACACAGGATTTGTCTTGCATCAACCAAGCCTGGGATACCTACCACAATCTTTTCCGAAGAATAAGCGATAAAGTTAACCAC